>Ga0209755_10001980_pt1 | contig 29492 bp, 31 predicted proteins | sample TergutCo191P1_FD_187301 | JGI IMG/M metagenome (GOLD analysis project Ga0209755, IMG submission 187301) | Cornitermes sp. P1 segment gut microbial communities from Petit-Saut dam, French Guiana - Co191P1 (SPAdes) (version 2) | ecosystem: Host-associated > Arthropoda: Insects > Digestive system...
TGATTTTAAGTAGTAAACATGGCCATTTTTTAATTCTCTAGTTTGCGCAAATGCCATTGTCCCGATTACCAACATCAAAAATACTAATAAAAACTTTTTCATAAAATCCTCCATAAAAATTATTTACATCCCTAAAGGGAGGTATTCACTTATTCAAAAATTCCGAACTAACCCAACCTGTATCCCCGTTATGCGAAATCTGTGTCCAAGTGCCTGATACTTCGCCTGTCAATGTTACTTTATCTCCCTGTTGCAACTGCCTGATAACCGCGTCGTTTGTTGAAGGTCCTGAACGGAAATTTACATTTGTTGTTACAGTTGCAGAAGCGGATTGTTGTGTTGAGGTTTTGGATAATACAGGGGCTAAAATATTTTTGTATAGATAATTTCCGCCCGCAATAGCGGCAAATACAAAGCCGGCAAAAATAATTATCGAGACAATCTTGCCTAAAGCAGATGTCGAGGCGATATTATTTCCATTTGCGTCTTTTTGTTTTCCTGTGATCGCTAAAATAATATCTATTATCCACCAAATGCCCCAACCGCCTGTTGTCAGTAATTTTACAATTCCCAAACCGAACCGCCCTGCGTAAAATCTGTCCGCACCGATAAGACCTAAAAGAATTGATAATACGACAAGAACGCCATGACTTTTTTCGTTTGATGAGGAGGTTGACGAGTAATTGTCTGATGAAGAAGAATAAACGGGTGGGGGAGGCGGAGTGTAGTCGATGTTATAATCTCTTTTAAGATATTGAATAGCTGTATTTTCACCTAAGTCAACAGATTTTTTATAATCGGAAATAGCCAGATCATCTTTTCCCATTTTGGCATATATTCTGCCTCTGGTATAATATCTTTTTCCCATTCTATCTCTTGTTTCTCTATAGGATTCTCCGTATGATATTGCCTTATTAATTATTTCAAGAGCATAATTATAATCACCCATATCTATATAAATATTTGCTGCATTCATATAGACAGAACCCTTTTGAGAATCCTGACAATATTGCAGAGCATTATTATAGGCATCTATTGCGCCTTGATAATCTTTTTGTTGATATAAACGATCTGCCGCGTTAAAATACGATGCCATTACCTGGTAATTTCCGCCGCCTCTTGAACCGCCAGAATACGAAGAACTGCTCGGAGAAGAATAACTGCTGCTTGACGAAGAATCAGATACATATTCTTCTTCTTGCCCTGAACCATTGCAACGAGTGCATTTCCGTTTGCCGCTTCCTCCGCAGCTTGTGCATCCTGTTATATATGTACCATCGGAACTGCTTGTTCTTCCGGAACCATTACATATATAACAAGAACCTCCTTCTCCTGAACCCCAACAACTAGTACATTGTTTTTTAACGTATCCCATAAAAATCTCTCCTTCTGCGTTTTTAAACTCTTAGATAATTACGTTCATTTCACAGCCGCTCTAATTTTTTGCACAAGATCTTCTTTTACCGGATTTACATTTTCAAAATGAGAAACATTCGGCTTCTTTACATAGTTTTTAGCACCGCATAGAAGCGCTTTTCTAAGCAGGTCTTCACCGCCGCTTGCAGGCGCAAGAGCGATAATAGGTATATTAGCTCCCCTTCTATTACATTCTTCGATAAAGTCGAGAACAACTAAACCCGGAATTTCAAGATCGAGAAGTATTACACTGGGATTGTATTTTACGATTTTATTTAGAGCATATTCACAATTCATAGCTTTTTCTGCAATGACCATGCCCGATTCTTCGATCATTTTTCCGAATAAGTTACGCATCAAAGTAGACTCAGCGACAATAAGTACCGATATATTTTTCCCCGCTGATGATCCACCGGAGCTTGGAGATGAAGGCGCGTTTGGATCACGCTTTCCGCATCTTGAGCATAGCCCGTCTTCAAACAGATAAGAACCGCAAGAACTGCAATCCCCGTAAGCCGTTCCTGTACCGTTACAAATATTGCATTGAACTTTTAAATCCCCCTTTACAACTTTTCCTGAACCTTCACAAACTTTACATTTTTGTTCTTTGTACGCCATAAAAATCTCCTATTATATTTAATCTGCCTGTACAGACAGCACTATCTAAGATTTACTATCTCCCATAAAAAAGCAAAATGATATAGATAAAACGCTTGTAGTTATGGACTTTTGTTGCCTTTTCATCCCATTTCCGCTCATTGCCCTTCCCCTTTTTTCATGCTATATTTAATTTAAGAGGATAAATCAATGACTGAACGCGCTGTTTTGATAAAAGAAATTGACAAACTTCCCCCAAAGTATTTTGGCGAGGTGTTTGACTTTGTTGCCTATTTACAGAAAAAAACTCAAACCGAATATGAAAATGACGTTGACGGTTATAAAGCAATGGCTGCAGACACAAAACGCGAGCAGGAAGCGCAGGAATGGTGTAATGCTTATTTTGGACCCGTCTGTAATACATGAAACGCGGCAGTATATGGTGGGTTGAGTTCGACCCTTCTGTGGGAACAGAAATCAATAAAACAAGACCTGCGGTAATTGTCAGTAATGATATTGCAAACCAACATCTTACCCGTGTTGTCGTTGTTCCGCTAACAAGCAATGTATCTCGTATATATCCGGGTGAGGCTTTGGTAACTGTGGAAGGAAAAAAGAACAAAGCTATGACCGACCAGATTATGAGTGCCGACAAATCACGCTTAAAGAAGAAAATAGCAGAGTTGTCTGATGTTGATATAGTATTAGTTGAAGATGCCATGAAACGTTTTTTCGACCTCCAATAATTTTTTATTCTGCGTTGGCAAAAAATCAAAAAGTTTTATTACCTTCAGAATTATCCGAAAATTTTTTTTGCTGATTGATATCCGCCTCATCATTTTCTTTTTCCAGACTCTGAACAAATAGGTCTAATTTTTCGCGCCCTTCGTTATTTAACTTCGCGTAAGAGTCTGTCAAAACTTGAGTCTTATCCTTTTCGTCCATAATTCCCTCGCTTGGAGTAATAAAAATGAAACTTTTCTATGAAAATTTAAATTTTTTCATTGAAAATGTCAATATATCTAAAAATATCAATAAGTTATCACCTTGCTTTACAGATACTCTTTTGATACAATTTCTTCATGCTAAGAGGTTCTTTTGCTTAAACGGAGTTTGTCAAATCATGACTTTAAAATCAACAAAAGAGTTGCCGAAATACGAAAAAAAATGGAGCTTACACAGGAAAAATTCGCTGAACCTCTTAAAATCTCCTCCTCATTTCAGGGCGGCATTGAAACAAACCACCGCAAAGTCAACGACCGCCTAATAAAAATAATTTGCCTAACCTATGGTGTAAACGAAACATGGTTAAAAACAGGCAAAGGCGAAATGTTTGATACTGATAAAGACCCACGTCTTGAACGCATCATCAGAACCTTCAATAATTTTGAGCCGCAGCTTCAAGATTATGTAATGGAATACCTCGACTGGCTCACCTCTTACTACAGCAAGAAGTGAACTTTAAGCTGACACCGGATTTTTTATAAAGTTTTTTCCGGTTATAACTTACTGTGTTGTTTACTTCCATTAAATATTTAATCATAAAAATTATGATAACTCGAATCAATAAAATTAACCAAAATCTTTGCATTGCAAGCAGCTCCAAAATCAATATTACCTGAACAATACGGACTGTTCCAGACAAATTTTTCTGCCAAGATATGTCCTGAAGAAGTAATCCAGCGCGCTCCTGTTGAAAATTCAAGAGCCGCGATCCTAGTAGCTATATCAGCATTTTTAGATATTATTCTCTTGACTTCGGTAATAAATTCTTTAATAACCTTGTCAACCGCGCTTATTTTCTTTCCCTTCATATCGCTCGAAGTTTTAATAACAAGAAATACACAAAATGTTGGTACAAGCATTTCTACTTTATCTGTTAATCCCATTTTTTTTCCTTCTTCTGTTGGTAATACTTTCTAAATTTAATTATTACATTATAAAGAGCAAAAAATATATGTACAAAACGTGTGTAATTATGGACTTATGTTGCGTTTTTTTAGTTGCGGCAGATTAAATAACTTTTTAATTACAAGTTTTTTTAGTACAGGGAGAGACCCGATTCATAACTCTTCAATTTCTTTAATTGTTAAACCTGTCAATTTAGAAATAGTTTCAATAGGTAAATTCATTTGTAATGCGTTTTTGGCAATTTCAATAGTTGTTTGTTCTCTTTCAAATCTTAAAGCTGACGCTTCGTTATGACGCGCCATAGAGCGCAGTCGTTCCAGTTCTTTGAATTCGGGGGAGACGGTTACCGTATTGTAGGCGTTAATGGCTTCTTCCATAATTGATACCTTCAATGATTTAATTTTATCTAACTCTTCTTGTGTGTTTGCTTTAAACAATGCTAACCATAATTTTAACATATCTTTGTCGGTTATGTCATCAGGAAGTTTTTTTAATTCAAAGAAATGCAGAGTCATTTTATCGGTTAATTCTTCGTGTCTTGTTATTTCAAGGGGGCGGAATTCCGAGTGAAATTCTTTGCATTCCAATTGATTAAAGTATATTATACTAATAATTACAGTACGTGGCAGTTTTATATAATCACTTCCGCTTTCTAATGAATTAGAATACACTCTTGACCATTGAAATAATACTCTTTCGGGATAGTCTCCCTCGTCTCTGACTTGAATTTCAAGTGTTATCCTTTGATCGTTTACCATCATATTAATATCAAGACGGCAGAATTTATCACCTACCGCTTCGGATGGCATTTCGGGGTTTGTAATTTCAAATCGGCTTATGCTTTTTTTTGATATTTGCAATAGTTCACTGACTAAATCTTTTAAAAGATCGGGATTTTTCACGAATAGTATTTTGAAAAGCGTATCAGTTTTGAATGTGTATTCCAGTTTGGTCATTGTTTACTCTCCAAGTAATAAAATAAGAAGCGGAAAACAGATCACTCCCTGACACTTTTTAATTTTAAAAAGTGTCACATATATATGGGTTACAAATGCGTGGCGCTTGACTGAAAACGAAAAAATTTTGAAAAAAATTGAAGAAAAATTTTATTTAACTATACATTTTTAAAGCGGTTTTAACTGGGATCGATAAATTAAAAACCAATTCCGGCTAAAACCATCAATCTGAATTATCAATCTCAAAAACATTTTCTGCTAATGTTATTACTCTTAAAATTGTAAGTGCACCCGTTTTATCAACATTAACATCAAGACGGTATATTTCGTCCTTGCAAGTCGCGGTACATGAAGCGGTGAAACTTTCGTCTTGATTTTTTATTACTTCCATCGGGCGATACCATTCATTAATTATTTTTTGAATTTCAGGACGTACTTTTTTACTGATATATCCTTCAGTCGGCGCTTCTTTTATATAATATAAATGATTTCCCCAATTCCATTTCAGAGCAAAACGTATGTACTGCCTTACGGTGTTATTATTAATAATAAAATATTCCCTGCAATGGTTATATATATTTTCAAAAGTACAATCGTAAATTTCCCAATTTTTATATGAAGGCTTTGCGGTTTTTTTAAGACGGGCAAAAAAATCATTTTCATGAGGAGGATGACCGGGTACTCCGCTTCTTCTGGAAGCGTTATAATGTTCAAATTCACAAAGAAAAGAATACTGACTTCTCTTGATTGAAGTCTTATCAAAAGAAAAATATTCGTCCTCATAGTATGGATTTTTTTGAAGGGCTTTTATAAATGATTTTAAATTTTCTTTTGATAGACCTTCCGATATTCCGCCTAAAGCTGATGTATGATTCCATTGGCTTACAATTCCTAAAGGCGGCTCAGGCGGAAGTTCCATCTTTGAAATTTCTTTTTTATATTTACCGTTTGTTTTATTTATTTCAACAAGGAAAAAATTTATTTTTCTTTCCATTGCTATTATAAAAGCTTCGTTTCTATTGTAGCGGCTGCATAAAAATAAATCATCGGTATAAAAATATCCTTTTCCGCCGTAAGAGCCGTCATAGGCGATCAATTCTTTTTTGGAAATGCCTGCCGCATAAAATTGACAGGTTTGGATTTCCGTTTCTGTTACCTGTTTTTTCTTTTTATCATGTTTTTCTTCTGTCTTCTGATCTAAATAATCATCATTAGAAATTTCGATGTTATAATTTTTACCGGTTTTTGTTATGGTAACACGATAACTTTTCAATTTAATTTTATTTGCTTTTTCATACTCATCAATGGCTTCGTACGTAGAAAATAAAAAATAACGGTTACAAATATTTACATCATCTGTAAAATAATTTCCGTCTCCTTTGGAATCAAGTTCGTCATAAGCAAGAAACTCTTTTTTGGATTTTCCAATTGCAGAGAAAGTGCAAACAAAGTTTGTGCAAACTTCGTTTTTAACTTCCTCTGCAAGTTCTAAATTTTTCTTTTCTTTGCCCATCTTTATTTAACATCAGCCAAAGATTAATCATCCGGTAAAATATCGTTAAAAATTAAAACTGTCTGACAGGACGGATACGGCGCTGCTTCGCTGCGTTTTGATTATCATGTTTGCCGTCATAAAAATTTATATACCATGCTCTGTAAGAACCCCATGTATCTGTCCAAGTTGATGAAGACCAGTATTCTTCCGGTTTAATATTTCCAAGCCCGCGCATATACAAGTTGCCGTACATAAAATTTAATTCGTCTCTGGACGGTAAAAACCAATCATCAAAGCCGCCTGATTCGTATATTTCACAGCGCTGAACTGCCCAGCCGAAACCGCCGCCTCTCGCATGCGCTACTTGCATAATATATTCTGTGTTGTATTTTCCTTTGCCGACTCCACGTCCGCTGTCACCCATTGTTTTTTCCCATGACTCATAAACACTTTTGGGTAACGAATCCAGTTCTGCTCCCGATAAAAAAATAGAAGGTCCTAAATCTTCAAGTGCGGCTTCCAAATATCTCCAGCCGCCTATGCTGTTGCCTTTATCGTAAAAAATTAAACCGCCTGCAGGACCGGTATCACCGATTTTGTAAACAGTTGCTGCCTGTCTTGTTGTATTTGATGCCGCTTGCGTTGTCTGTCTTGTATTGCTTGACGCAACTGATGTACCGCTTCTGCTTCCTCCTGAAGAAGATTTCAATAATGCCATTATTGTTTTACCTGCCGATATATTGCGGTTATACTGAGCTTGTACCTGTGCGGTCTGCACATTCAAAGCTCTAATCCTCATACGGTAACGGTCTGCAAGTTCGCTTATCGCACCGGAAATAATAAATTGCGCTTCAAAAAATTTACCGATAGCAAGAGCATCCCTGTCGTTAACCTCGCCTGAATGCTGAATATTTTGTTCGGCACGAATCATATCAAGCTGCGCCCGATCTACAACGGTAAATATCCTGTCATTAACTGCGTTTGAGATTAATTCATCAATAATATAATCCGATAAAGCCTCAGAATCAGACTGCATATTGAGTATGACAATTTTGCTGCCTCTCGGAATATTATCGTTCAGATAATCCGAAGCGTCTCTGATAGCCATATCAAGTTCGTCAGGGGCGGTGGCAACTGTAGCGCAATTTGTTAATAACGCTATAATTCCAAAAATCAAAATTAGTTTTTTCATAACATCTCCTTAAATTTTTTTATTGAGTACTTACAACGCAGTTTCCTGCATACTTTCCAAATCTAATTATTATTATAAATAAGCAAAAAAGATATATACAAAACGTGTGTAATTATGGACTTTTGTTGCGTTTTTTATTATTACTTGATTTTTATACCTATTATTATGGAGAAAAAGCGGTAATTTTAGACTTTTTTCCGTTTTAAACAGATTGAAAAAAATTACGGGCAAATCCTGTTTTGCAATTCATATGCATCAGAACGTGCTGCTTGTTCTTTCTTCATTTTAGCTTTGCCGAAATCTCCTTCGCCCATAAATTTATCTTCATACCAGTATCCGTCTTGTACTCTTCCGTTTGCGTATGTAAGAATTCCTCTGCCGTCTCTTTTATTTGTGGTAAATTCCCCTTCGTAGACATCGCCATTTTTATATGTTAATTTTCCTTTGCCGGAAACTTGATCGCTTGAAAACTCACCTTCGTAGACATCACCGTTTTGACGTGTCACTTTTCCTATACCATGTCTTCTGTTGAAACTAAAATCACCTTCGTAGACATCGCCTGCTATACCGCGAAACATTTCAGTTGATTTCCCCTTACCTTCTTTATAACCGTCAACAAAATCACCTTCGTATATGCTGCCGTATTCTGAAGTAAATTTTCCTTTGCCGTTTATTTCTCCGTTAATAAAAACGCCTTCGTATACACCTTCGTACTTAACGGTCAGTTTTCCCTTGCCGTTGGGTTTGCCGCGTGAAACCTCACCTTCGTAAATAGAACCTCTTTCTAATTCCAATGTTTTTATTGCCATATATTTCTCCTTTTATTTTAGAATATTTTTATTTACAAAGTGTAATAAAATTAATTTTTCTTAACTCTTTTTAATATAAAATCAAACTTTTCTTTGAGTTTTCCCAATTCTTTTATATAAAAAAATTTATATGAGTATTGTTCATAGTTTTTTTTATTTTTTGGATATTCATAATCATCATAATGTTTATTCTCTTTTTTTTCTTTTTCTTCTTCTATAGTAATTACTTTTATAATTTTATATATTTGATGCAGAGTTAAATTAATCTCTAAACTATCATAACTTTCAAAATTTTCTCTTTTATGATTGAATAATTGTTCTATTTTATCTAACTCAATTTCCTCTAATTTAATAGCTTCATCTTTATTATAATTATTTGTAAATTCATCTCTATCTAAATAATTAAATATTGCATGTCTGATTGATTCTATTTCCATTCCGTTAAACCATACTAAAAGAGTGTCCTCTTTGCTTGATTCATTTGTTTTTTCCATTATTAATTCCTTATACTATTCATAATGAATAATCAAATTTTTATTTTAGTAATTAACTCTTTAATAATTTTATTAAATCCGCTACCCGCGTGCACTCACCGGAATGTACTTCTGCTGTTTTGTCACCGACTTGTATGCAGGGCGGATGATCTTTCCGTTGTTAACAAGTTCTTCGAGTCTGTGGGCGCTCCAGCCTACGACACGGGCTACTGCAAATATCGGTGTGAAAAGTTCTGTCGGTAAATCTAGCATGCTGTAAACAAAACCGGAATAAAAATCGATGTTGGCACTGACGCCTTTGTATATCTGGCGTTTTTCTCCGATTACTTTCGGCGCTAAATTTTCCACTTTTGAATATAAAATATATTCATCCTGACGATTTTTTTCTCTTGCAAGCTGTTCGACAAATTGACGGAAGATTGACGCTCTTGGATCGGATAATGAATAAACCGCATGACCCATGCCGTATATTAAACCGGATTTATCAAACGCTTCTTTGTTAAGCAGTTTAAAAAGATAGGCGTTAATCGCATCATCATCTTTCCAATCAGAAAGATTTTCCATCATGTCGCGGAACATCTGCACTACCTTGACATTCGCGCCGCCGTGACGCGGTCCTTTAAGAGAACCAAGTGATGCAACAACTGCAGAATATGTATCTGTATGAGACGATGTTACTACGTGATTTGTAAATGTTGAGTTGTTACCGCCGCCATGCTCAGCGTGAAGCACAAGGGCAAGGTCTAAAATACGCGCTTCAAGGTCTGTATAACTGGAATCGGGGCGCAGCATATAAAGAATATTTTCCGCAATAGAAAGATTTCTCTGCGGTGAATGAATCACAAGGCTTTTGTTCTCAAAATAATGACTGTAAGATTGATACCCGTAAACAGCAAGTAAAGGAAACTGCGCGATAAGACGAATCGATTGAAGCAATACATTTTCGATTGAAATGTTATCTGCATTATCATCATAAGCATAGAGGGTAAGAACGCTTTTTGAAAGAGAGTTCATCATATCCTTGCTGGGAGCTGTCATAATTGTATCGCGCACAAAATTTTCAGGCAGTTCGGAAAAATCTTTTATTAAATCAGAGAATTCTTTAAATTCACTCTTGTTAGGTAAATGCCCGAATAAAAGAAGGAAAGATGCTTCTTCAAAACCAAAACGGTTTTCGTCTAAAAAACCTTTAACAAGATGTTCTATATTAATACCGCGGTAAAAAAGTTTGCCTTCGCATGGAACAAGATCACCTTCTTCGATTACATACGAAATTATTTCAGAAATTTCTGTAAGACCTACAAGAACACCCTTTCCGCTTATATCGCGAAGCCCGCGCTTTACTTCGTATTTCCGATAGAGTTCATTGTCGATAACTCCGCGCTCAATCATTATCTTTGAATACTTTTCAATAAATTGATTTAAATTGTTATCCATGTATTGATTATATCATGAGAAAAGAGAGCTGTCACCAATAAAAAAGGTTATTTAATCGAATAAAACGGCGAACCAATGCCTTGTATCGGACTGCTCTTGGTCAATTAAGCCAATATTAATTTTTGCTGTAGTTTCTGCAACAAGCCATCTGTCTTCATTTGTTTCAAAGCGCGCGCCTGTACCGGGTATATCTGCAAGACCCATCGCATGGCTGTAATGATGAGAAAGCATGATCGCAGAACGGATATTTGCACGGGAAAGAAGAATTGCAAAAAGCACAGCGCGTGTATCGCAATCGCCTCTGCCTTCCGTAATTGCAGTTACAAGATTAATAAAATCGCTGCCGCTTAAATCCCGCTCATAATTAAAACCTTGAACAAATGCAAGTGATCTTTGCGCATATTCTCTTTTTTGAATATCTGTTGCAACAGAGTTCGCTCCTAAATTATTTGCAATAACACTTGCTGCATTTAATATGCGATCATAAGAGTCGCGGTAAATAAAACGGTAATAACGAATTGTCGCCGCCTGCAAATACGGCGTGTTAAGATATTGATGAAGAATTGCAAACTCACGTTCGATTAAAACTTGAGAAGCCTCAGCATCATTTTCGCGTATTGATGCAGTAAGCCCGCGCACGGCAAGAGGAGTGTTCTTTGCATTTCCGCGCGGAAAACTGTATTCGAGCAGAGGACCCGGATAGCGGAGTTCGGCTTCTGTCGGAGAGATAGAATCCAGCGCAGATAAATGAAATAAATCCATACCTTTGTTAGCCGCAGTTCCGTAAGAGAGGGCAAGCAACATCGGCTTTGCTGAAGCTGAGCCGGCTAATTCAACGGCAAGCGCCCATCCGTCATAATTGCCGAATTCCAGTTTCATAATCATCGCTTGTTTATCTCTGTATTGAAAAAAATCAACATCGCCGCGGTTGGAAAGTCTTGTTGTAATATCACTTGCCAAATCCTTTAAAGAATTGAAGCGTCCGTTATAGACAACAAGATCAAACATCAAACCTTGAGGATTACTAAATGAAAAGCGATCTTTTCCGTCTCCTTCGGTATAGTCATAACCTTCAGGAAGATCGATATAAAATCCCCAAGTCGGCGAATACAGGGATTCTGCAAATAAAGTTTGCAAACTCTGTTTGTGCGTAAAAAACAACGGTAATAAAATCAGAAAGAAAAACAATCTTTTCATGTTATAATTATCGGAATGAAAAACATAGAAATTCTCTATGAAGATGATTTTTCGATCATAGTAAATAAACCCGCAGGACTAGCCGTTCAAGGCGGAAAAGATGTAAAAACTTCGCTTGACAGGCTTCTTGCAGAAATCCGCACCCCTGCCCCGCTTTTGGTTCACAGACTGGATAAAGATACTTCAGGAGTTCTATTAGCCGCAAAAAACCGCGAATCGGCGGCGAGTTTCTCCAAAATTTTCGAAGGCGGAAAAACTAACAGAAAAGCTGTTAAAATTTATATCGCTGTTTGCAAGGGGCAGCCTGCACAAAACGAAGGCGTTATTAAAGAAGAATTGCAAATTCGCGGCGATATGAAGAAATCAGAAACTAGGTTCAAAGTTTTAAAAATAGGAAAAATAGAACAGGCAGATGATGCTGAAGCAGCGTGCACAGCTAAGGCAGAGTGTGACTACTCGGTTTTAGAAATCGAACTAGGCACAGGGCGTATGCATCAAATAAGACGCCACCTTGCAATGACGGGAAACCCTATTTTGGGGGACGATAAATACGGGGATTTTGCGCTCAACAAGAAATTGCATAAAACACTTAAACTCAAAAAACTTATGCTTCATGCATCGCGATTAATTATTAAAGAAAAATATAATATTGATGTTTGTGCGCCATTGCCTGAGTATTTTTCGCTTTTTATGGGTTAAAACCTGTTGATTAAAAATTTTAACAAAAAAATAATTTTTTTTCATTTTCGGTCAAGCGCCGCGCATTTGTAACCCATATATAGCTGTCACTTTTTTTAATCAATTGATTTTAAAAAGTGTCAGGGAGTGATCTGTTTTTACTCCTTATTTTAGAACTCGGAGAGTAAAAATGAAAAAATTGGAATACACATTCAAAACCGACAGGCTTTTCAAAACACTGTTTGTTAAACACCCTGACCTGTTACAACATCTGGTATCGGAATTATTAAACATCCGTCTGGAAAGTATAGAGCAATTTTTAATTACCAACCCCGAAATGCCCCCTGAAGCGATGAGGGATAAATTCTGCCGTCTTGATGTTAATATGATAGTAAACAAACAACGTGTTAATCTTGAAATTCAAGTAAAGAACGAAGGCAATTACCCGGAAAGAGTTTTATATCATTGGGCGCGTGAATATTCAACAGCGCTGCCGTCAAGTAAAGATTATAAAGTTTTACCGCGTACGATAATTATCAACATTATTGATTTTCCTCTGTTTGATTGTTCCGAATTTCACTCTGAATTTCAACTGCTTGAAGTAAGCCGCCGCGAACTTCTGTCAGATAAAATGTGTTTTCACTTTTTTGAACTGACAAAAATCCCTGATGACATAAACGCCGATAATATGTTACTATTGTGGTTAGCGCTATTTAAAGCTGATACAGAAGAAGAACTGACAAAAATAAAATCATTGGAGGTTAAAATTATGGATCAGGCAATTAACGCATATTACAATATTACAGCTGAATCGGAACTCCGCGAAAGAGAACGTTTATGGGAAAAAGCCCGCCATGACGAGGCTCAAGCTTTAAGTAATGCAAAAGAAGAAGAACGTGAAATATGGCAAAGCATTGTTGCTGATAAAGATGCGGAAATCGCTCAATTAAAAGCACAGTTGGAAGCGTTAAATAAATAAAATCTAGTAAATTCAAGAATTATTAATTTAGAAACTTATTATACGAGGGTAGAAAATATTATCATTTTTTTACAAGCAACCTTTCCAATTTATTCATCACTTTGATATACCAATTATAAATTGCATCTCTTTGATCTTCGCTGTTATCAAGTGCTGCTATATTTTCAATATCAAGGCGATCAAAACAGCCTTCTATGTTACCATACTTTTTTTCGCCTAATTTCTTTTTTAATTTGCTGTTCAGTAATTGAATGTATATATATTGTGAATCATCATTAATTATGCCTACCCAAAACAATTGTTCTTTTTTATCATTATAAATATAACTGCCGACCCAGCCGTTTTTTAATGATACATTTATCGGTTTGACCGAATAATTGTATATATCATAGGGCCAATTATCAATTAATAATTTTTCAATTATATTAATTGATCTAAGCGCCGATGAAATTGAATTGATATGTCTCTTTGCAAGTTTATATGAAGCCATATCGTTTTCCTCCAAATGTCTGTAAAAATTTTTTAAAATAAAATCGTTTGTACCGCCTACTAAATCACTGATTCTTGACCATATGATTCTATACTCAGGATTTTTTATGCTTATTATTCTTTTTGATAATAAATATACAGCGTTTATTCCTTTTATATTTTTATAATAATCTATTTGATTGATTTCTTTTCCATTATATGAATAGCTGTTTAACCTTGAATCAATTTTTACCTCTATTACTGTTTTCTTTCCTTTATACTCAATTAGTATATCCAGTATACATTCATTATCCCCAACACAAAAATTTTGCTGAGTTGTAATATTTAAATTTTTAAAATCGTCCTTTATTTTTATTTTAAAGAGATTTAATATCCATACTAAAATAATAGATTTACAATATTTTAAATAATTTAAAACAAACACAAATAATTCTGTCGTGTAGTTTTCTAATTGTAAAACTTTTGAGGTATTTTGATATTTTAATATTTTTACAAATGAATCAATGTCATTCATAAATAATATAATAAAATAAAATATTATAAAATGTCAATAGATAAAAGATAAAATCTTAATATACTCGCTATTTCTTTGAAATTTACTGACGGTTTTTCCTTAAATTGACCGCTCTTCCTTCATCGTTTTTTACTGCTTATATTCCCATATATACCATTTATAATTATCTCCTGGTATAGTAATACTTTTCGGTTCTTCGTATAATGATCCTTCTTCGTCTGCTAACTCGAAATAATTCCAGCCTTCTTTAACATTGATAGATTTATTTGTATTATTTTTTTCATCATATACTTTAATCTGACCGATGCCTGTTGAGTAAAATAACTGACAAATACCGTTTCCTTTTTGATCCTCACGGAAACGTCCTAACATTAATTTTCTTTCAGTTTCATCTTCAATAACAGGAAATATTTCAATTATACCAGATGGCTCACCATTAATTATTAATCCGTATATCTCTATATCATTAGGTATTTCAAACAATTTATAAATTTCAGAATCTTTAAATATTTGAAAATGTTTTTCAGACGGCGCATCAATTATTAAATTTAATTTTCCGTTAATAATTGAACCGGAAACATTTGCATCATCGTAATAAATTTTAGTAATGCTGCCTGTATACGGCGGATATGATTGTTCAGACATATTAAATGCAAAAACAACAGCGTCAATTATTTCTATTTTTTTCAGAACATTGTCATTTATGCCTTCATTATCAGAGCCGCAATCTTCGCAAGCACATTCGCTGCAGATGCAATCTTCACAAGCACAAATTTCTGTCTCACACTTGCAGCTGCTTTCATTTTTTTCTATATCACAAAATGTCATTGAAAATATCGTTGCTATTGATAAAATCAAAATTCCCAAGATACTAATACAATTATTTTTTTCTATTGTTTTTTTATTGCACATAACAAAATAATAAAAATAAGAAATAGCAAAGTCAAGCTTTTTTTATTTTTATTATCTTTATTTTTATTTATATTATTTTCCATACAATAAATAAAAATATTCTTTTATTTGATTAATTTTTTATATTATTCTCTTTTCATTAATATCATTATTTTCACCTAACAAATTAATTATTTTTTCTTTATAAATAAAGAGCAGACAGCAAAACTTGTTTTTGTTAAAAAACGACTGCTAATTGATTTATCAGATTTTTCCATGTATTTTCAATGTCATCTGCGCTCTGAAGCGGGGCGAAAACACCTCAATCAATATTAAATTTTTAAATACGAATTTCGTTTTTCTTTCCTTGACATTAATCATGATTTTGTGCTGAAATGAACTAATTTGGATCAAATCCAAAAATGCTATACATTTGTTAGGAGAAATAAAGTGATTGAACATCTTTTCTGGTTAGGTATCGCAGGCGCATTGATAGCGCTTTGTTTTGCATTTGTGCAAACCCGCAGAGTTTACAAATTCCCTGAAGGTAACGAAAAAATGATTGAAATTGCATCCGCTATCCGTACGGGAGCCGGTGCTTATTTAAAACGGCAATACACCACACTTACATGGTTTTTCGGAATTATGTTTGCAGTTCTCGGCGTACTTGCAATATTCGGATTGGTTAATCCGTTTGTTCCGTTTGCATTTGTAATCGGCGGTTTTTTTACAGGGCTTTCCGGTTTTATCGGTATGAAGGTTGCAACAAGAGCCAATTCGCGCACAGCGAATGCTGCAAAAGACGGGCTTAATAAAGGGCTTCGCGTAGCCTTTTCATCGGGAACTGTAATGGGTTTTACGGTTGCAGGTTTGGGGCTTTTGGATATTGCAGCATGGTATCTTCTATTAAGATTTGTTTTTAAAGTTAACCCTGATGATATCGCGCAGGTTATGATTTGTTTCGGAATGGGTGTTGCTTCTATGGCGATGTTTGCACGTGTCGGCGGCGGTATTTTTACAAAAGCAGCCGATGTCGGCGCAGATTTAGTAGGTAAGGTTGAAGCAGGCATCCCGGAAGATGACCCAAGAAACCCTGCCGTAATTGCAGATAACGTCGGCGACAATGTCGGCGATGTTGCGGGAATGGGCGCTGATCTTTACGAGTCATATACCAACGCTATCGTAGCGACATTTGCACTTGGTTATTCTGCAGGATACGGTTTTGCAGGGCTTTTATTACCTGTATTGATGGCTGTTGTCGGAATTATTACATCGATAATCGGAACTTTCTTTGTCAGGACAAAAGAACAGGCAACTCAGCAAAATCTTTTACAGTCTCTTCATATTGGAACATTTATTGCAGGCGGTTTATCCGCTGTCGCCGCATTGCCGCTAACGCTTTTTGTTGCAAATTCTGTCGGCGGGGCAATGGCGCATAACGCTTGGGGGATTTTCGCATCAATTTTAATCGGTATCGTTGCAGGTTTTATAATCGGCTATTTTACGGAATATTACACATCTGATCATTATAAACCGACACGAGAACTTGCAGAATCAAGTGAAACCGGCACTGCAACACTTATGATAGGCGGTATTTCTCTCGGTATGAAATCCACAGCGGGTCCTGTTTTAACAATTGCATTTGCTGTTATTTCATGTTTTTTAATTTGCGACGGTATGAATGATTTTTACACAGGTCTTTACGGCATAGGTATTGCCGCTGTCGGAATGTTGGCAACACTTGGTATTACACTTGCCTGTGACGCATTCGGTCCTGTTGCAGATAACGCAGGCGGTATCGCGGAAATGGCGCACTTGCCGGAAGAAGTCCGCAAAAGAACAGACGCTCTTGATGCGCTTGGAAATACAACAGCAGCAACTGGAAAAGGTTTTGCAATCGGCTCGACAGCGTTTACAGCTCTTGCACTTTTGGTTACATATAAAAATGTAGCGGAAGAAGCGCTGAAAAAAGCCGGCAAGATGGACAGACTGCTTGCAGACGGCACTCTCGATCTCAATATAATTTCTAACCCTATTGTTTTAATCGGGTTATTCCTAGGCGCAACCCTTGCTTTCATGTTCGGAGCATTAACAATAAGAGCGGTACACCGCGCAGCGCAAAACATCGTATTGGAAGTGCGCCGTCAATTTAAAGAAATAGCCGGTCTAATGGAAGGAAATGCAACACCCGATTATGCGAAATGCGTTGATCTTTGCACAAGAGGCGCGCAAAAAGAAATGATAATCCCATCGTTACTCGCAATTATTTCTCCGATAGCCACAGGTTTGGTTTTCGGTCCTGCAGGCGTTATCGGGCTTTTAACAGGTGTTATCGTAACAGGTTTCGCGCTTGCCGTTTACATGCTGACAGCAGGCGGCGCATGGGACAATGCGAAGAAGTACATCGAAGGCGGAAAACACGGAGGCAAACGCAGCGAATGTCATAAAGCCGCAGTAATCGGCGACACAGTCGGCGATCCTTTAAAAGACACTACAGGTCCTTCTTATAATATTTTAATTACACTCGCAGCGACTGTTGCAATTGTATTTGTAGGTGTTACTGTTGCGTTCTCTTTAATGTAAGAAAATTAACATTTATTAAACTAACATCTGATTTTAATCGGATGTTAGTTTTTTATTTATAATGACAAGAACACAAAAATAATATATCCTTATCAATTACAAGGAGAATCTCGTTATGAAGAAAATAATACTAACTATATTGGCAGCTCTTCTTTGCTCTTCAGCATTTGCACAAAATAAAATATCAGTTTACGATGCTGAAGGCACAGAGGTTTTTTCCTTTATTGAAAATACTGCCGATCCTGTTATGCGTCAATTGTCTTCTAATATTACTTCTAAAAGGCAGAGCAATCCTTCTGAGTTTGTCACTCTTCTTGCAGGATTTATTAACGAGAAAGCAAGCAGCGATTATGATCGTATTAAAAAAGCGCATGATTGGGTAACGTTAAATATCAGATATGACACACAATCATTTTTTTCAGGACGCTATTCTTCACAGGAAGCAAACGATGTTATAAAGAGAGGAAGCGCAGTGTGTCAAGGATATTCAGATGTTTTTAAAATGATCTGTGACGCGCTTCAAATAGAATGTATTGTCGTTACAGGTTTCGCGCGCGGATACGGCAGTAATTTATTTTCATATGAAGATACATCGGACTCAAACCATGCATGGAATATCGTAATAATAGACGGAAAAAGTTTTTTAATCGATTCGACATGGAATGCAGGTTATGTAAACGGCAGAAATTTTCAAGCAAGATATGAAACAGATTATCTTTTTGCAGACCCTTCAGTTTTTATTTATAATCATTTCCCTATTGTCAGTGCTTATCAATTAATAAATCCGCCTGTAAGCGCACAAGATTTTACAAATCTTCCGCATCTTAAGCCGCGTTTTTTTCAGGCGATTAACTCATGGACAGAGCTGCCGCGAATATCAGAAGTAAATCAAAATGATGAAATAGAAATGGAATTTACCGTAAATAGCGGATACGATTTCGCTTATCATATTTATACACAATCAGGAAGACAGATCAACCGTATATTCCCGTCAAGAATGAAAGTTTATAAAGTAAAACTTCCAAAATTAGAACCGGGCAAATATTTTTTACGCATTTACATTAAAAAGCAGGGAGAAAACCAATACTGGAGCTGCGGCGAATTTGGATTTAATGTGAAGTCTTAGGTTAATTATTGTTTTAGGACCTTTTATTGATATAAAATTTAACTTTACAATAATTTTTATAAAGTTTTTTCTTCTTCCGGCACTTTTATCGCATCTTTCTTTTCAGTAACTTTATAAAGCAATAAAAACCCTAACCAAAAAATAATCTGCGCTGCTAGTAAAGTTACAGGCGATAAAAAAGGTTCAGCAATTAAAACAGTTGCAAAAAGGTTTGTTGTAAAATGAATCATCATCGGAAAAAATATTGAGCCGGTTCGGAGATATAACCAGAATGTACAGATAGAAAACAAAAAATGATTTATAAGCATTGCGGGATTAAGATGGCAAACGGCAAAAAAAACAGAACTGATAATTACAGCTGTTTTTTGCGAATATCTTTTTTCTAATCCTGTAAAAATTACACCTTTAAATAACAATTCTTCTGCAACAGCGGGAATTAAGCATGAATTAATAATTATTACAGGAAGGAAGCGGTTTAATAAATTACCGTTCGGGAAAACAAGCCAGCCTGTAAAAATGCGGTATGCTAAATAATCAAGATAAAATAAAAGTAAAACAAAACCGATAGAACAAATTGCCGCCGAGCCAAAAACTGCAATGCCTGATTTTTTAAATTGGCATACATCTATAAGAGATTTTTTTTGATCATACAAACCTACACTAATAACTGTAGCGAAAATTAGCGCGTGTATTAAAATCGCAGTAATATGAGCAGCTATACTGTCATATTGAATACCGATAATTCTAAACATTACAAACTGAATCGCTCTATCAACCTGAAATAAAATTAACAGCAAGATACAGAGCATAAGTTCATATTTAAAATGAAACCATTTAACTTTCATTATTTATCGATCAATTTACTGTGCCGCTAACTTGTAAATTGCCTCTGCATCTTTTTCTTCAAGTTTACGGTAATTGCCTATCGGCCCGAAATTAACAGCGCGTTTTGCCATTTCAGGAATACGGGAAGGATCGATATTTGCATCTATAAAACGAATCGGCATACCGATTGAACGGAAAAAAGTTTCCATACGCAGCACGCCTTCCAGCGCGGCTTGTTCAAGATCGTAAAAAGCGCCGTCTACTCCCCACACCTTTGCTGCAAAACGCGCAAGGCGCGGCGTGTCTTCCTTAATGTTGTAACGCATCCAAGCAGGGAAAATAATTGCAAGACCCGCGCCGTGAGCGATGTCAAAAAGAGCGGATAATTCATGATCGAGGGCGTGGCTTGCCCAATCGCCGATTCTGCCTGTATCAAGCAGACCGTTATGCGCAATCGCGCCAGCCCACATAATTTCCGCCCTTGCGTCGTAATTGTTTTCGCCGCCGGAAAATATTTTTCTTCCGTTGCGTATAATCGTTCTTAACGCGCCTTCGCAAAGCTCATCGGTAAGCTCTACATTTCGCTCTTTTGTAAAATAACGTTCCATAATATGAGCCATCATATCTGTTATCCCGCAGGCGGTCTGATACATCGGTAAGCTGTAAGTTAATTCAGGATTCATAATCGAAAAAACAGGGCGGATACATTGAAAGTTCATCCCTCTTTTCCACGGGCCTTCTTCGTTTGTAATTACACTGCTTATGCTAGATTCGCTTCCTGCCGCTGGAATCGTTACAATTGCGGCGACAGGCAGCGCTTTATCGGTTGCTCTTTTCCTGTCAAAAAAATCCCACACATCACCTTCGTTTACAGCTCCCACTGCGATTGCCTTTGCAGAGTCAATTGCAGAGCCTCCGCCGACAGCGAGGATAAGTTCAACATTTTCTTTTTTTGCAATCTCGATACCTTCTCTGACAAGAGAAAGACGCGGATTTGGTTTAACACCTGTTAATTCAACCCACTGTACATTCGCGTTTTTTAAACTTTCCTTTACCCTGCCGATAAGCCCCGATTGAACAGCAGAACCTCCTGAATGATGAAGCAAAACTTTTTTTGCATAAATCGCGGTTTCGCTTCCAACTTGATTTTCCGTTCCCTTCCCGAAAATAATCTTTGTCTTGTTACAATACTCAAAATTTTTCATTTAATAACCTCTTTTTAAGCCGCGTGAGCGGCGATGTTAATCGAAAACACCGCAACGCGGTGTCATAACCTCTTTTTAAGCCGCGTGAGCGGCGACGTTAATCGAAAACACCGCAACGCGGTGTTATATCTCCTTTTATTGAATTATTTACAATATGTATTTCTCTTTGAGGAAGCGGTATATGCAAGCCCGCTTCTTCGATCTTGCGTTTAACGTTTTTATTCATTTCCCAATAGACAAGCCAGTAATCTGCAACCACAGTCCATGCGCGGATTGTAATTTTAACAAAATTGCTTTCAATTGATTGAAGGATAACCATAGGAGCGGGTTCATGCAAAAAACGCGGCTCTGAATCAATGATTTCCTGCATTACTTGAAATGCTTTATCAACCGAGTCGGTATAAGCTATGCCGATAGAAAGCTCCATGCGCCTTTTTCCATTTCTGGTGAAATTTTTAACGGGATTGCCCCAGATACTTGAATTAGGAGCGGAAATAAAAATACCGTCCGGTGTTTCCAGAATCGTAGTAAAAAGATTAATCTCTTTTACAGTCCCGCTGTACGATCCGAATTCAACAAATTCATCTATGTGAAAAGGACCCAGAATAAGAAGAATAATCCCGGATGCAATATTCCCCAAAGTATCTTTCAGCGCAAGACCGATAGCGATACCTGCCGCTCCAAGAACAGCAAGCAAGCTTGTAGTGTTTACCCCGAAAACATTAAGAATCATAATAACGCAGATAATTAAAATACCGTATCGAACAATTGCTTTAAACAAAGGCCTTATTCTTCCTTCTTGCGGTAAACGCGATGAATTGCTTTTCCTGATTAATTTTTGCAAACCTTTGGAAAGTAAAATGCCGCAGAGAATAATTACCGCCGAAATTCCTATATTTTTTAGAAACCCGAAAATGGTAACGGAATTAGCTTCCCAAAAATTAATTATTGGCTGTACCATTGTTACAGATTAACATAAGTTTAAATATAATGCAATGAAACAACAAATAACTTTATTCTTCATCTGCGCTTCCCTGTTGTTCTTCTTCTTTTTTAATTGTCGCCGCGTAAATACTGTTCACTAGAGCAAGAACTGCGGAAATAGTAAAAAGCGTTTCAATACCTGCAATTTTCCAAATCCAGCCGCCTAAAAGAGCGATTAAAACACTGAAAATATGATTCACGGAAATTCCTGTTGATAAAGTAGCGGTGATTTCTTCTCTATTTTTAGAAATTCTCTGTACATAGACGTTATTCGCCATGCTTGCGATAGAAATAATTTGATCAAGAATAAAGTTGATACAAACAATTAAAAAAGCGATGTTAGGTGCAAACATTCTGTGTGCAAAACCGTACATTAGACAGACAACAATCAATATAAGAGTATCCCCTACCATAACGGCTTTGTATCCGACTTTATCGATAAGTTTACCGATTAAAGGGCTGCAAAACATAACAAAGACAGCGCAGACAGCAAAAAGAATTGACATGAGCGACGGGTCTGCTCCGTACTGAAGAATCAGCACGTAAGGCGCAAAGGTAAGAAAAATTTGTTTGCGCGATCCGTAAAACACTTCCAGTATATAATACTTGCTGAATTTTTTTGCAAAATAAAAACGCTGACGGGGCGCTTTTAAAGTCGTCTCCTGAAGAGCGGCTGCAACTAAAGCGGCTGCAACCATCAATCCTAAAGCTATACCGAAAACAATTCTGTAACCAATTATATCTGTTCTTGAAAAACCTGCCTTTTTAACAAAGAAAAAAATTACCGTAACAAGAAGAAAACCTGCAATATTGCCGAGCTGGTTTATCGAAGTGGTGATCCCTAAAGACGCTCCGGCTTTTTCTCTTTTTGCAAGTTCCATCGCAATGGTGCTGCGAACAGGCATGATGACATGCTCTCCCGTACTGAAAATAACCATAAAAAAAATGACAAGTATTTTTAATAAAAATATTTCACCGCTCGCCGAACTGTTTGTAATACTTGTAATAAAAAGCCCTGCTAAGCCTCCCGTCATAAGAGCGATACCGACTTTAAAAACTTTACTGTCAGCAAATCTGTACATCAGAGCTAAAATAAAAATTAATAACAAACCCGGCAACTCTCTGAAAAATTCTACGACTCCTCTTTCAAAAGGTTCTATATTAATTATTTCTGCAAGATAATTATCTTGAATACCGCGTTTTAAACCGAAGGCGACACCGAAAAGAATCAGAACGCTTAAAAAACGCCCTATCTTTACTTCAGAACGGTAAATGTCATCGATAAATTGAGGGCGTTTTTTTTTGATTAAATTGTCTTTCATTTTTTCCTTTTTTATACTTTACTTAAATAAATAAAAAAATTCTATAATTTCTTTATATCAAATACCTGTACATATGTATAGGAGTTTTGTCAAACGCTTGTATAGACAAACTTTTTTAAATTTAATATAATCTTTCATTATGATATTTCCTTTAAAAGACCTAATTGAATACGGCGATAATATGTACGAAGTAACCACTGCCGCCTCCCGCAGAGCTTATCAGCTTTCATCTGTAATGGAAAAATATGAAAAAGATGAATACGACGGTAAAATGGTTGCCCTTGCCGCCTTGCAGGTTTTTAAAAACACAGTTCAATTCCGTTTAGATAGTGAATAATCGCTTTTTAAGTGATGAAAGCTCCAATCCCTGTTTTAATCCTCTTTGGACCGACCGCCTCAGGTAAAACCGGAATTCTCTTTGAGCTTTTTAACTCGTTAGGCGCACAAAAAACTTCGCTGCAAAAAGCAATTCAAGTTGAAATTATCTCCGCCGATTCCATGCAGGTTTACCGAGGTATGGACATCGGCACTGCAAAACCGTCAGCACAAGAGCGCGCAAGACTTCCTCATCATTTAATTGATATTTGCGATCCTTCGCAGCAATTCAACACAGGAGATTTTGTCCGCCTTACAGATGAAGCGTGCTTGCAAATCGCGCAGCGCGGAAAACTTCCCGTTGTATCGGGAGGCACAGGTTTTTATTTAAAAAATTTTATTTTAGGTTTGAGCGAAGCGCCCCCTTCCAATTTAGAAATCCGTGTACAATTAAAAAAAGAATTAAATGAAAAAGGTTCAAACTTTTTAATGGAAGAACTTGCCGCTTGCGATCCTGTCAGCGCACAGCGTATTCACATAAACGATGAATACCGTCTTTTACGCGCTCTGGAAGTTTGCCGCTCAAGCGGCAGACCTCTTTCATCGTTTGAAAACAGTTCCGCAGAAACACGCGGTAATTTCCGCTTTATTACAATCGGTCTATCCCGCCCGAGAGCGGAATTATACCGCCGCATTAATTTTCGATGCGAAGAAATGTTCCGCCTCGGCTTACACGAAGAAGTTCAAGCCCTTTACAAAGCGGGATACACACCTGATGATCCCGGCTTACGCGCCATAGGTTATCGTGAGTTTTTTATTGAATCATATGATGATTCACCACGTTGGAGTATTTCTAAAGACCTTGAAGGGGTGCAAGCGCTTATCGCGCAAAACAGCCGCCGTTATGCGAAACGCCAAATTACGTTTTTTGCAGGTATACCTGACGTTAAGTGGATAGAGGTTGACAATAACGAAAAAATTGCTGCACAGAAGATTAGAGAGATTATTAATAAAAACTTAAAAAACTAATGTCACGGGCAGTTAAAGCAGAGGTATTAACGTTTGTTTCATCATTATTGCCGGTTTTTTCTTTATTAAAATACTCTCCCTTATCCTTATTAGGGGCAAATCCTGTTTTGCAATTCATACGCATCTGCGCGTTCTTCTTGTTTTTCCTTCATTTTAGAATTACCGGTATCGCCTTCACCCATAAATTTATCTTCATACCAATATCCATCTTCTACTTTACCGTTTGCATATGTAAGGATTCCTTTACCGTCTCTTTGACTTATTCTAAATTCGCCTTCGTAAACATTACCGTTGTTATACGTCATTCTTCCTATCCCTGAGACTTGATCGCTTGAAAATTCGCCTTCGTATACTTCACCATTTTCTCGGGTTATTTTCCCCTTTCCATGCCTTCTGTTAAAATTAAAATCGCCTTCGTATACTTCGCCGTATTTTGAAGATAATTTCCCCTTGCCTTTTTTATATCCATCTGCAAAATCGCCTTCATATACATCGCCGTAATCTGAAGTAAATTTTCCTTTACCGTTTATTTTTCCGTTCACAAAAATACCTTCGTATACACCGTCATACTTTTTAGTTAATTTTCCTTTACCCTCAGGTTTACCGTTTTTAACTTCGCCTACATAAATAGAACCGTCTTTAAATTTTAATGTTTCTATTGCCATGTTTATCCCCTCTGTTATTTTTTTTCTCTTTGTTATAGAAGATGATACCTCTTTCGATTTCCTGTGAATATAGACAAAACGCTTCTTAATATGGATTTTTGTTGCGTTTTAAAAGAACACCGTCATCAACCAAACAATTCTTCTAAAAAAAACGCTAATCCTTCTTTTGTAACAGAGCCGTAAATAAAATCAGCTTCTTCGCGGATTTTATCACGCGCATTTTCAGGGACACAAGCGAAACCTGCAATTTCAAACATCGGTACATCGTTTTCTTCATCTCCAAAAGCGATTACTTCTTCTTTTTTTAAACCTCTGTGTTCCATTGCGATTCGTAAGCCTTCTCCTTTGGAGACACCGTTATTAATTACTTCTAAAAAAGTGGGAAAACTTCGCATAACGGTAATTTTATCGCCGAAACGATTTTTCATTCTTTTACGAATTTCATCGTGTAACGAAGGGTCTGCAATAAACATCCCTTTTATACAACCGTTAATCGGTAAGGATGCAATTTTTTTTAAATCTTTTACAACAGGGATTATACCTGTGTGCTGCTGATAATATTCCGCATCTTTACCGTACTTTTCAATAATAAGCGCTTCCCATTTTTGATCCGGATCAGTCATTCCGGTGTCAGGAGAAATCCTAGCCGGAAGATAAACTTGATAATGGATTCCAAGTTCGCGGGCAATATCTGTTCCATAATCAACAACATCCATACTGATGCAATTTGTGTGCAGAATTTCTCCAGATGGAACATCTGCAACTTCAGCGCCGTTAAAAAAAACCATCGGCCCTGTTGCATCAATTACGCTTCGATATTTTTCCGCCGCTTCTATCGCCCTTCCTGTAGAAATTATTATCTGCATTCCGTTTTTAATTAATTTTTTTAAGCAAGTTCTTGTTTTTTCCCCTAAAATCCCGCCGGGCATTAAGGTTGTCCCGTCAAGATCGATTGCAAGCGCTTTAATTATTTTAGGATCAATTTTTTTATTCATACTTATTATAATATACCGATAAAACAAAGACTAATCAATGGGTGAAACATTTTCTAATATTTTAATAAATCCTTCTTCTAATATTTTTTGATCAGGTTTCTTTTTCGGATCAAAAGTATTACTTATATTTTCAAAATACTGCAGCTTTTCTTTAATAAAATTATTAATTTCTATTATTTTAGGCTCCAGCCCTAACTCAATACCGGATTTCTTTTTCAACAATAACTCGGTTATTATCTCATTCAATTTTTTATCTTCTATTTGAGTTAATAACTTTTCAAATTCTATAGGAGGAGATTCCTTAAATTTTTCTATCCACATACAAGAAAATATCGGTCTTAAAACATAAAAATATTTTTTAATTTTTACTTCTTCTGTTTGCAAATAATGCCTGTAATTTCCGCTTGCCATATGCAAATAATGATAAACCGACGATATAGGAGAAAAATAACTTTTTGATAATTGTTCAAGAACGTTATATGAAAAATTATCCTTAAAATAAATTATCGGAGATTTTAACCATTCAAATAAAACAGGATTTGATTTATTCATTAAAAATAATGTTTTCCGTAAATCCCATCCCGAATAATCATACTCATCTGTAATCGGATATTCAATAACATCTTTCTTTGGAAGGATGTTCAAATACCAATTTTTACTGTGCGCATAAATAAAACGAATGTCATAATCGCTGTCTTTAGATTCAAAACCCCACGCTCTTGATCCTGATTCTACAGCATATAAAATTTTAACATTATGCTGTTTTTCAATTTCGGGAAGTTTCTGTTTAATAATATTGATGATTTTTTCTTCCAAAGAAAATCTCCAGCTCTAAGAAAAATTTTTACAATTTTTTCTCGAGCCGCTTGCACGCTTCTTCTACATCTGCGCGGTGACCGAAAGCCGAGAAACGTATAAAACTTTGCCCTGCAGGGCCGAAGCCCGCACCGGGAGTGGTAACAACCTGGCACTTATCAAGTATTTCTGCGAAAACTTCCCAGCTGTCCCTTCCCGGAAAATGCGCCCAAATGTACGGGGAATTATCGCCGCCTATACATTTTATTTCAAGCGATACAAGCGCGTTTCTTATAAGTTTTGCATTCCCTAAATAAAAATCTGTTAACTTGCGGACTTCTTTTAACCCCTCGTCGTCTAACGCGGCAAGCCCTCCTTCCTGAGCGACATTTGACGCGCCGTTAAAAATTGTTCCTGCAATGCGATTCCAGTCCGCATTAATACTTTCGCCGCTTGCATACTTCAACGTCTTAGGTACTATAGACCAGCCGAGGCGCACGCCTGTAAAACCGGCAGGCTTAGAGAAAGAGTTTACTTCGATGGCGCATTGCGCCGCGCCTTCAATCTCATAAATGGTTTTAGGTAAGGACGGATCGCGGATAAATTCGCTGTACGCCGCATCAAAAACGATGATGCATCCCTTTTTAACGGAAGTTTCAACTAACGCAGAAAGCTGTGCGCGATTTGCAACAGCTCCTGTCGGGTTGTTAGGTGAACAGAAATAGACAATGCTGTTCTGCGGAATTAAATCAAGGTTAGGAAAAAAATTATTTTCCGCCGTGCACGGAAGATATGTTATACCTGCATAACCTGTCCCTTCCCAGCCGCCTGCAGCGCCTGCAAGCACAGAGCCATCAACATAAACAGGGTACGACGGATCCTGAACTGCGATTTTTGCATTCGATCCGAAAAGTATCTGCAATCTGCCAATGTCGCATTTTGCACCGTCAGAAATAAAAACTTCATCTATCGAAAATTTTCCGCCGTAAAAAACTGAAGAAATCTTTTCGCGTAACGCAGCCATCCCTTCATCCTGATAACCTGAATAGCCCTCTATTGTACCGAGTTTTCGCGCTCCCTCTGTAAGACCTGCATTGATATGAGGCAGAATTGGTTCTGTTGTATTACCAACACCCAAACTGATGATCTTCGCATCAGGGTGAGATGCGGCATATTCACGGCGGCGCTTCGCTATCTCTGGAAAAAGATAGCCTGCTTTTAAATTAGCAATATTAGGGTTTCTTGAAATCATTTTTTCCTCATTAAAAATTTACGCTGCATCCGTCGGTATAAATACCTTTCGTTATATATTTTTAACAGAATAACTTATTTATTTAAAATTTTCCAGTCCTTTAAAGTCCAAAGTAGCAAAATAATCATCGATTGTTTCATGGCGGCGTATCTGTAAAACAGAGCCGTCTGCACGCAGAAGCAATTCACCGCAGCGGAGTTTGCCGTTGTAATTAAAACCCATCGCTCTCCCGTGAGCGCCTGCGTCATGAATTACGACAAAATCACCTTCTCCGTTTTTACTTTCTGCCGATGTTTCAATCTTCGGCAATTTTCTTTGGATAGCGAACTTGTCATTATTTTCGCACAAACTGCCCACTACATCGTAGGTTTCGCTTAACGGGGCATTTTCCTTGCCCGGTACTGTTATGTGATGAAAAGCCGTATAAAGCGCAGGGCGCATTAAATCCGCCATACAGGAATCAAGGGCGATATAGTTGCGGTATATTTCTTTCTTGTGAACAGCGCGAGAAACAAGCCAGCCGTAAGGGCCTGTCACCACCCTGCCCCATTCAGTGCGGATATTCATCGGATCGAGACCTGCCGGTTTGATGATTTCGTTATACGCTTTTTGTATACCCTGAACAAGAAGAGAATAATCCACAGCGATTTGATCGGGCTTATAGGGAATTCCCACTCCGCCGCCGAGATTTATAAATTCAAAACGGACTCCTGTCTTGTTATAAATTTCTACTGCAAGTTCAAAAAGCATACGCGCAGTTTCAACATGATAAGGAACTGACAGTTCGTTACTCGCAACCATTGTGTGCAAGGCAAAGCGCTTAACACCTTTTTGCTTGAGTAAAGTGAAACCTGCAATAAGCTGCTCTCGTGTTAAACCGTACTTTGCTTCTTCCGGCTTTCCGATAATTGCATTGCCTTCTTTAAGAGGCCCTGGGTTATAACGCATGGAAATGAGATCGGGCAATCCCGCCGTTTTTTCCAAAAATTCAATATGGGAAAAATCATCAAGATTGATAACAGCGCCCATCTTCTTTGCAGCAATATATTCCTTAGTCGGCGTTTCATTTGAAGTGAGCATGATGTCTTCGCCTTTCATGCCTGACATTTCGGCTAACATTAATTCGGGCAGGCTTGAACAGTCTGCGCCGAAACCTTCAGAAGCAAGAAGTTTGAGGATATAAGGATTAGGCAGCGCCTTCACTGCAAAATGATTCTTGTAAGAAGGGAAAACCGAAAATGCGGTTTTTATTTTTCGTACATTTTCGATTATCGCCTTCTCATCATAAATATAAAACGGTGTCGGATACTGCTGTGCGATCTTTTCAAGCGCAGTTTTATC
>Ga0209755_10001981_pt1 | contig 29492 bp, 24 predicted proteins | sample TergutCo191P1_FD_187301 | JGI IMG/M metagenome (GOLD analysis project Ga0209755, IMG submission 187301) | Cornitermes sp. P1 segment gut microbial communities from Petit-Saut dam, French Guiana - Co191P1 (SPAdes) (version 2) | ecosystem: Host-associated > Arthropoda: Insects > Digestive system...
CAAGCACACCGATTACAATTTATACGCATTGGAGCGCATCAAAAATTTAAATCCGGATTTGGTAATTCTAAACGGTTATGATGAAACGATGGCGGCCAGTTACAATTTTGGTGCCGTTGGCGCAGTTGGGAGCACATTTAATGTGATGCTGCCCCATTATCTGAAGCTGTTTAGTGCTTGCAAAGACAATGATTTGCCTAAGATGCAGGATTTGCAGCGCCGCGCCAACAACATCATGGAGGCATTTGTGTCAAAAGGGCTGATTGCATCCATAAAGTTTATATTAAAACAACAAGGTTATGATGCGGGCGAATCAAGAAGACCTTTTACACCGCTGACCAATGAGGATGGACATGATCTATGGGATGTTTTTCAAAAAAACATTGCCGGGCTTATGTAAATATCTTATGGATTGATGCGATTGGATTGACATTCATGGCAATGAGTTATATGCTAGTGAAGAATTATTTTTTATAAAAACTGGAGGACAACATGAGCATTTATAATTATGCAAAAGATCGTTATGCACAACTGGGCGTCAATACTGAAAAAGCACTGCAAATCCTTGATACCATCCCCATTTCAATTCATTGCTGGCAAGGTGATGATGTAAAGGGTTTTGAGTCCACAGATGCGGGCCTCTCCGGTGGTATTCAGTCTACGGGCAACCATCCGGGGGCGGCAAAAAATGCAGAAGAACTCCGTGAAATGATGGTTAAAGCCATTTCTGTGATTCCCGGTGCGGCAAAAGTGAATTTGCATGCGATATATGGTGATGTTGCAGGGGTTGAACGCAACGCCATTGAGCCCAAGCATTTTGAAGCATGGGTACACTGGGCAAAAAACAACAATGTCGGTTTGGATTTTAACCCAACATTGTTTGCACATGATAAATCATCCGATGGATTAACCTTGTCACATCCGGATAAAGCCATCCGTGAATATTGGGTAGAACATGCAAAGCGCAGCCGCAAAATCAGTTCATACTTTGGTACCGAGCTGGGCACACCGTCTGTTTGTAATGTATGGGTCGGTGATGGCTTTAAAGATGTGCCGGTAGACCGCATGGCACCGCGCCAAAGACTTCATGCGTCACTGGATGAAATCTTTGCGGAATCTTTACCAAACAACGTTGACGCAGTGGAATCAAAACTCTTTGGTATCGGTGTTGAAAGCTATACTGTGGGCAGCCATGAGTTTTATATGGGTTATGCCGTAAAAAATCAAATGGCACTGTGCTTGGATGCCGGACATTTCCATCCAACAGAAGTCATTTCTGATAAAATTTCAGCCATCGCACAATTTGTGCCCAGCATTTTACTGCATGTGTCACGCCCGGTTCGTTGGGATTCTGATCATGTGGTGGCACTGGATAATGAGCTCATTGCCATTGCACAAGAAACCATCCGCCACAATCTTTTGGATAAAGTACACATTGGACTGGATTTCTTTGACGGCTCCATTGACCGTATTGCGGCATGGACTGTGGGCACACGCAACGCACGTAAAGCACTGCTCATTGCACTGCTTGAGCCGTTTAAAACAATGCAAACCGCCGAATTTGACTTCGATTTTACCAAGCGTTTAATCATGACCGAAGAATTAAAATCCATGCCATGGCAAGTTGTGTGGGAAGAGTATTGCAACCGCAAAAATGTACCGGTGACATTGATATAAAACTTAGGAAGGCATGGAATCAAACATGACAAAGCAAGACATTTTAGCAAAACTCACCGCATCAAAGGGTAAGATTTTGATGTTGGCAGATGGTTTTATTGATGAACAATGGTCAATTGTCGGCAACCGCGCAAGTTTGACCGAAGTTTCCTATATTCAGCGCATGAATCAATTTGCAGACCGCATCAAGGACTCCGGTTCCGGCGGTTTGGGGCTTGAACTTATTAAAAAACGCATCGTGTTTGGCGGATTTACCGCGAATATTGGACATGCTGCCGCGGCACTGGGTGTGGATACCACCATGGCCGGACTGTTTGGGGACGGCGATGTACATCATGTCTTTGACGGACTTAAAGAGATCGCAACCATGATTACATTGGGGCCGTCAAGCATCACACATGCCTTTGAATTTGATGATGGCAAGATTCTCATGACCGACATGGAATCCGTATTGTCCATGAGCTGGGATCGTATTGTTAAAAAGCTCGGCATCCAAGAAATCACCAGATTGATTACCGAAGCAGACATCATCGGTGTGGGTTATTGGTCATTGATGACGGCGACGGATGAAATCGTAGAAAATGTGTGTGCATTGTTGCCGCAAGACGGAAAAGTGCGTAAGATGTTTTTTGATTTTGCGGACATCCGCAAGCGTGATGAGGCATCACTTCAGCGCATTCTTGATTTAATGAAAACGTTAAATGCAACAGCGCCGATGGTATTGAGTGTAAATGAACATGAAGGCGCTGTGCTCTTCGGCATGTTTGGCGAAACCTTTGATGGTGCACCGGATGTGTTTAAGACAAAAACTGAAAAAGTACGCGCCGCACTGGGTATTGATGAGTTGGTAATCCATACACCATTCCTTGCCGCTGTGGCATCTGAAAAACTGGGTACCGCTTATACCCCGCAAACCTTGGTTGAAAAACCGGTCCGAACGGCGGGTGCGGGTGATACATTTAACGGCGGATACCTTGCCGGATCACTGGCAGACCTGCCGCTTCATGAGCGGTTGTTGACGGCAAATGCTGCGGTAACAAACTTCCTTAAAACAGGGTTCCCGCCCAGCGTTGCACAAATTGAAAATGTGATTGCATTATAAAAGTTGAATCGCCATCATCATAAGATGGCGGTTTTTTTGTGTCATTTATATGTCAAAGGATTTTTGTTCTTGACTGGTGGTTTACATGTGTAGTACACTCTCTACGTTAGTAAATCGCTTGCGAGCGGTGTCGTGCAATTCGTGCAACGGATTGTATGAATGTTGTTTGCGCATTGTTGATGGCGGTTCTGTCATTGAAGCATAGAATCCGTCGGCAACAAGATAATGTGCGTAATATTTACGCATTGAACAACTATAAAAATAGATGCTTGCATCATGAAAGGAAGAATCAGCATTATGTTATCTCATAAAATATCCGATGCCGAACTTGAAATCATGCGCGTGTTGTGGCAAGAAGGTCGGCCGCTTTCCTTTTCGGAAATACGCACCGCTTTGGAAAAAACCACGGATTGGAAAAAATCAACCATACAGACGCTCCTTTCTCGTTTAAAAGAAAAGGGCATCATCAACGCCGACTTTCATCATGTGCTGCTGTATTCGTCCAACATGAGCGAAAAAGATTTTATGTTTTCTGAAGAACGCTCATTTATTGACAAACTTTTTGGCGGCAGTGCAAAAAATCTGGTCGCTTCGTTGTGCCGCAACGGTCAATTAAACGCAGAAGACGTTGACGAACTTAAAGCATTTTTCAACATGGAGGACAACGCATGAACATCTTATCCAATGAGTTTCTTCGCACCATTTTAACGATGACCATTTCCGGCAGTGTGGTGACATTGCTGCTCTTGCTTTTTAAACCTCTGTTTCGTCATCGCTTACCAAAACTGGCGCAATATGGCATGTGGTTGGTGGCACTGGCCGCTTTTATTATTCCCATTTCGTTGTTTTTTACCCTGCCGAGCCGCGTTGCCAATGTGGTGCCGATTCAAGGCATCTTCACGATGAATACTGCGGTGCAAAACATGACGGTGTTGCCCGCCGAGGTCGGCAACAATCCGGTGGTTGCACCGAATCAGACGACACCATATCTGCAAGCAAATACCGGGCAACCGGCGCCGCTTACGCCGGTACACACTGCGCCTGTTGAAACCATCCATAATGCCGCAGCATCAGCGGATTCTGCGCAAATAACATGGCTGCTGTTCTTCACCACATGGTTTGGTCTTATTTATCCCATTCTTGTCGGCACTGTGTTGTTGTACGGACTGGCCGGTTATCTGCATTTTATTTATAAATTAAAAAGTACCGCCATTTCATCCAATCAATATGAGCGCGGTGTGCTCTCGGCACTGGTGGACGGTAAATTTTCACCGGGACTCATCGTGAGTAATTATGCCACAACGCCAATGCTGGTCGGCATCATCAGACCCACGATTGTGCTTCCCAATGAACAATATACGGCGGAGCAATTGCAAAGTATTTTCTTGCATGAACTGACGCACATGCGCCGTTTTGATGTCGTCATTAAATGGCTGGCATTGTCCGCATGCGCCATCCACTGGTTTAATCCATTGGTGTGGATTGCGCGACGAGAACTTGACCGCGCTTGCGAGCTGTCTTGTGATGAAGCAACCATCCGCAATATGGATGCGCGTTCAAAGCAACAATACGGCAACACGCTAATTGCGGTGGCTTCGGCACAACGTGTACCGCTGCGCGTCTTAACGACCACCATGTGCGCGGAAAAACGCGCGGTGAAGGATCGCTTGTTCGGAATCATGAAAGGCGGCACCTACACGCGGTTCGCCATGTTGGTGTCTGCGTTTGTGATTTTGCTGGCGGTGCTGGTGGCTTGTGTGACCGGCGCGGGTGGTGAAGGTGTTCGTGGCGCGGATAATGATTACAATGATGCATATCCCTATGACGGTAATATTGGTACGGATGATCCCTTTGATACAGAAAATATAGGCAATCAACATACCGTGGATGCGTTTGCACAAATGTACATGCAGCGTCACATTGATGACTTACAGGTATGGCGCGCTGACGCGGAAGCGACGATGCCGCCGGAAATCACCGACACGCGCGTCAATCAGCTTCAGCGCGTGGCAACTTTTGAAAACATCACATTTGTGCTTGATTCAGGCACAGATCATAATAATCGGTCATCGGCTGAATTGTGGCGCTTTGATTTTATGGTGCAAACGTCCGATTTAGAAGATGAAGATACACGTTGGGGTACTTTTTCACCGGATGCCGATGGCTGGATTGGCCACCACACCGGATGGAATGATGCACGTGTACTGTTGGTGTATGTACCGCACGCTGAGGGTCAGGGTTCATGGTTTTCTATTCCATGGTTTTATGAATTGATGGTGCCCACGGACACCACCTGGGGTTATGAGATGGCACTGCGTCAATTTTTCACAAATCAAAACATGCTGTCACCGGTTATTTTCCCCGGCAATCATAGCTTTGTCTATTTTGATCTTGGCGGCATGGAATATGGACGCTTGTTGATGTCCGAATTTGAAACATCAAACGGAACCATATGGATTCCGGAACGCTGGCAACAAATCGGCAACAACCGAGATTTTTTACGTGCGCCTGAAGATTTTTTAACGGAGTTTACCATGCCGCTTAATATGGATTTCATGCAAACCTTTGAAGAACAAGCCCGCCGTCTTGTTGGACGGTTTGAAAGTGGTGAAATGGCATGGTTGTCAAATGCAGAAGCATCTGCGCGCCAGTTTTTAAACAGTTGGGGACTCATGGAAGAGAATGCCCGCATTGTTGCTGAATACCGGATTGATGCTTTGCAAAATCCGCTTACGCTCGCGCCACATATTTTTGACAGTGCTGATTTTGGTGTATTTTCAACGGATGGTGGGTTTTTTGATTGGGATATCCCTGATACCGCCCATGAAATCTCCATCGAACGAGAAGGCAATCATCTGCATGCGTACTTTGGTTATGGTGGTAGAGTAAGCATGGATCTTCAAGTACCCATGCATCTTAATTTCTTCGGCGGCGGTTTCCCTGTGGGTGGATTGTTCCATGAACTTATTGAAGGGTATGCCGTTTTCACACAGGATTCCATTCGCGTGATGATGTTGGTTTCGCGCAATGCAATCATTTCAGAGCGCACCCGCGGGCCGCTTGGTACGTTGGTCGGTCCGGGGGTGGAGTTTGAATGGATTCCGGGATTTGGCATTCATCCGGGAACATGGACGCCGGACGGCGGATTCGTTGCTTCCGGAGACGGTGTTCATGTGATTCCCTTTGAATTTTTAGAAGAAGGATTTACCCATTATGAACCATTGACGGTGGCATTTGAAGATGAAACTTTGATAGAATTTGCCGAACTTATGCGCACGGTGATGGGCTTGTTTTCGGAGTATTTGAACAATTAGGTATGTCTTGCGGAGATTTAAAAGCGCTTGTAGATTTAATGATTGAACCGGATAAAGTATTACAAAGATGGCAACCGTGATGGTTGCCATTTTTTATGTCTTGTTGTATCTGCTATGATGGTTCAAATATAATGCTGTGTAAGATATAGCTGATGCGGATGTAAAAATGTCCTGTTGATTGTTTATACTTTATGGTACAATGATTTCAAAAGGGGTTGACAGTTATGATTGTCCGTGAAAATTATTTGTCAAAAATCCGTCCATTTATCGGCAAAGACATCATTAAAGTACTTACAGGCATTCGGCGCGGCGGAAAGAGCGTATTAATGCAGCAAATTATGGCTGAAATAAACAGTCCGCACACTATTTTTTTGAACTTTGAAGATTTGAGCAATCAACATCTTTGTGAATATCAAGTGCTCCATGATTATGTATGCAATCAGATTGGCAACAATAACGAACAATTTCATTTGTTCTTTGATGAAATACAAGAAGTTCGTGGATGGGAGCGGGTGGTTAATTCACTGCGGATGAAATACAATGCCGACATCTACATCACAGGTTCGAATTCCCAATTATTGTCGGGTGAATTGGCGACCTACATCGCAGGACGGTATGTGTCCTTCATCGTTTACCCATTTTCGTTTGCAGAATTTAAAAAAGTCAACATAGATTGTTCTTTTGATGAATACATTTTGTATGGCGGAATGCCTTTTTTATCAAGCATTGATTTCGATTCGGCGGTGCGCAAACATTATTTGGAAGATGTCTTTAATTCCGTTGTGTTAAAAGATGTCGTTAAGCGCAACAATATTCGTGATGTGGATTTATTGGAGCGCATTATTTCATATGCACTGGCGAACATCGGAAAGTCTTTTTCTGCAACAAGCATTTCAAAATTTTTAAAATCTGAAACACGAACGGTTGCACCCGAAACAATTTTAAATTATTTAAAAGCATGCGAAGATGCATACCTGTTGTATCGTTTGAAGAGCCAAGATGTCAACGGCAAAAAGATGTTGAAGGTCAATGAAAAGTATTATGTCGTAGATCATGGTTTGCGTGAAGCGGTCGTGGGTGCCAATCTGCAAAATATTGAGATTGTGCTTGAAAATATTGTGGGTTTAGAACTGCTGCGCAGAGGATACAGCCTAACGGTTGGACGCATTGACACGCGTGAAATTGATTTTGTCGCGGAAAAAGACGGCAATAAACTATATATACAGGTATGTTATTTACTAAACGAAGCATCGACCATTGAACGTGAGTTTGGTTCACTGCTGGATGTTAAAGACAATTACCCCAAAGTGGTGTTGTATAAAGAAGGTTTGTTTAAAGGCAATTATGAAGGCATCCCCGCAATAAAAATTGAAGATTGGCTGATGGGGATGGAGGCGTAGAATGTGTAATATGTCGTTGTATATTTTAAAGTTAAGGAAATGAAAGCGTTAGATAATAATATATAACAAAACACAAAGATAACTCGGAGTAAATGCGCCGGGTTATTTTTGTGGGTAGGGGGCTTTGGTATCGGTCAGCCCTAACAAATAATCCGTGCTGGTTTTGTAAAACCGTGCGAGCCTAATTAATAAGTCAAGCGGGATTTCTCTTTGACCTAATTCATAATTTGAATAAACTTGTTGTGAACAGTTCAGCATTTTCGCCACATGTGATTGTGTTAAGTCCTTGTCTTCGCGTAAATTTCGTATGCGTGCGTACATTGTCATCACCTCTTGATGAAAATGTACCGTACAACGAAATGCGGTATTGTTCTTTACCGCAAAATGCGGTATTATGAATTAAAGGAGGCAGAAAATGAAGAATAAATGCTTAAACAATGAATCACCGTTTAAAAAATATGTATCTTTTGGATTCATATTTGTTTTTGTTTTGATTCTACTCAGTGGGTGCTCACGAGGGGAATCGGAAGAAGAAATTCTCGCTCGTGAAAGATTTGATGAAATAAGAGCAGTCTTTTCAGAATTTCATATCACTTCGCAAAATGTAGAAAGTTATGCAATTGGCATTTTTGATGCATTAATTCAAATAGGCGATCATATTGATAGAGAAACTCGCAATACAAACACGGCAAGATATATTATAAGTATTTATGAGTTGCCATGGGATGATGATAATTTCCCGACATCGAATAGTGCACTTAATAATTTATTAAATGATTCGTCCTATGTTTTTAATTCTTTTGAAGATGCCGTAGTACTCTTTCGAGAATCATCAACATATAAAGATCAATATGATGATTTTAATAACGACAGATTATCTTTAAATATAATGAGAGATAATGTTATCAATCATCCTGACGATTTTGATGAAGTGTTCAGCATTGCGGGTCAGTTGCTAGATTATTTTGATGACATCAATAGATTAATACATCAAAATAATCCATCATTTGAATATTTAACAACTGAACGAAATAGAATAATGAATGCAGTAAGAGTGCTCATATCAAACCTTAGAAATCATTTAAACAATTTATAAAGTTGTTTTAAATGATTTCAAGTGAATTTAATATAAGAACATGGGAAGCATTTAAAATGCTGTAAGATTGCCTAGTGGATTATTTTATTTATTCTTAGTCATCTGGGTTTTATATTTTTCCTAAATCTCTCAATTTTATGGATGTTTTTTAGTTCTTTGACTCTTATATTAATAATACGATTAATATGGCGAACATTAAAGCGAAAGTAAATTTGAGAGACGCATAGAAAGGATTTGTTATGGATAATAACAACATCAATGAACAAGTTGCAAAAAATGATGAAATAAATGATGAAATAAATGAGCAAAACAACAAAAATACAAATACGAACAATATCCAAGGAATTCATGTAAAAATGGATCGCAAAATTCCGTTTATAACGATTATTATAGGTGTCTTGTTAATCGCAGCACTTGCATTTATCGTACAGGATTGGTGGTCAGATAGAGCCCCATCAATTGGAACTCGGTCAAGGATTGATCATGGTGTATTAGAATCAAGTGTCCGCGAAATAGGGGAATTGGCAACATTGGAATATTGGTATGAAGCGGTTGTTACTATTGATGGACAGCGGACACTAGATATCTTTCGATCTGAGTTTGGTTTGCCGGGAACTGCACGTCATGCTATTATCAAATTTGAGGCAACAATGCGATTTGGCATTGATTTAGCAGATGTGCGTATTACAACAATATCACTTGATGATGGCATGACTGAAGTTAGGGTTTCGATACCACAACCAACAATACAAACGCATGAAATTGATTTAAATTCAACACAGACATTAAGTGCGCAAACTGGTTTATTTGCACGTTTTAATATGGGAGATGACCGTGAACCGCTGTATAATAAAATGCGTGAAATAGAAACAAGACCATTTACAATGTTTTTACTTGATCATTCCCGAAGCAGTGCGGAACTTGGAATTTCATCATTATTGAGTGCTTTGTTGGATGAAAACTACTATGTCATTACATTTAATTGGCGGTAAAATATTAACATAATGCAAGTTTTGTATAATCAAATTTGCAATCAAAAAACAAGTGAGTGATGTTTGTTTTAAAATCCTCACTTGTTTTTATTTGTAAAACATTTAATTCTCAATAATCTTTTGGACGGCAGTGGGAGCGTGTTTACAAAAAGCGATTCAAAAACTTCCATGCATTCGAGTACAAAGGCAATGCTTGGAAGTGAAGATTATATTCATTATATGTAGTTATGCTTCACAGAATAATACCTCAAAGAATAATGCTTGAAAGAATAACCACAACATGCTATGATAATTTCAATCAAACAGGGGGTGATGTTATGAAGCGATTTATCAACCGCATCGAAGAACTTGAATTTTTGCAATCACAATACAATGACAACACATCCAGCCTTGTCGTTGTATACGGACGGCGGCGGGTTGGTAAGACATCACTCATCAATTATTTTGTACAAGAAAAAAAGCATCTATATTTTTTGGCATCCACAGAGTCTGAATTTATAAATATGCAAGTGTTTAAAGAGTTGGTCGCATCACATACAGATAATGAATTGTTGCAACATGCCGCAATCGATCAATGGGATGTTTTGTTTAAAACATTGGTTGCGCACAAAACAGATGAAAAATTGGTGCTCATTATTGATGAATTTCAGTATTTGGGTGCGGGAAATTCTGCGTTCCCATCCATTTTTCAGCGTATTTGGGATTTGATTTTAAGCCAAAGCAATGTTATGGTCATCCTTTGCGGATCGCACATCAAAATGATGGAGTCGCAAACACTCAATTACAACAGTCCGCTGTATGGACGGCGCACCGGAACAATTCGGCTGCGGCAAGTGTCTTTCCAGTATTATCACAAATTTTTTCATAAATTAAATTACCGCGATTTGATTGAACATTATGCCATCACCGGCGGTGTCCCCAAGTATATCGAGGCATTTCAAGACGATGTGGGATTATTTAAGAAAATTAAAAAAAACATACTCAACAGCCGTTCATTTTTATACGATGAACCGGTGTTTTTATTGCAAAATGAAGTTTCAGAAATTGGCAGTTACTTCTCAATCATTAGGAGCATCGCTTTCGGCAACCACAAATTGTCTGACATTTGTGCCAGTTTGGGTGTGAAGCAAACATCCATGCCCAAGTATTTGAAAACATTGTCCGATTTGGACATTATCCATCGTCATGTCCCGGTCACCGAAGCCAATCCGGAAAACAGTAAAAATGGTTTGTATAAAATTTCTGATAATTTTATTTTATTTTGGTTTAAGTTCATTTATCCGCAAAAAGCACTCTTGGAAATGGGCAATGAACAATTTGTGATGGACAAAATTAAATCAAATTTTATTGACAATCATGTGGCATACATCTACGAAGATGTTTGTCACAATACGATGTGGCAATTAAACAATACCGGAATTTTCCGGTTTAACAAATTGGGACGTTGGTGGAATAAAAAAGAAGAAATTGATGTTGTTGCCATTGACACCACCGGCAATAATATCATCTTTGGTGAATGTAAATATACAAACAAGCCGATGGATGCATCGGTGTTTTATACATTGATTGAAAAATCAAAATTGGTACAGTGGAACAATGATACACGCAAGGCATCGTATGTATTGTTTTCAATTAATGGATATACAGAGGCACTTAAAGACATTGCAAATATGCGCGATGATTTGTATTTGTATCATCATGAAAACAAATAACATAAATCAAATAGATCCGCTCCGCTGATTTTTATTTCTTAATAACCTTAGATAAATGGGTATTTGCAATTTCTTGAACTTCATTTGCAACCATCTTCGCTGCATTTTTTTCAATGCCTGCTTTTTCTGCGACAGACAATATATCGTTTAATGATGGGTCTTTGCCGTTGCCGTTAATGGTGGTTGCGTGTTCTCCGCCGATGGAATAACTATGTGTGAGGTCATATGCCGGTGATAACTGCCATTGACGCTCATCTTCGTTGTATATAAATGTAAAATTTTTTGAATGGTCATCACGGTTGTGGGCGTACACATTAAAACACATCAAGCGGTACATTTTTAAAACTTCACGCATGTCTTTGGTCAATATGGTGGTTAGTTTCATTAAATCGTGATAATCCAAATTGGGGTAACGGTGTGATGTTTCTAAAATCCCGGATACCGTCACCATGTGTTTTTTTTGAATACAATCATTTTTGATGGTTCGGTCAAATCTTTTGGTGCCGAAGTAACCACCGCATTGTTTGGATTCAAACAATCGGGTTTCAGTCATGTCGATGCCGCATAGCTTTGCGGCAATAGAATACTGATATTCTTGTATCCCAATATCTTTAGAATCCATCGATGATGGGAACTTTATAATCCAATCTTCACCATCAACGGTGGTTAATATTTTAGGTCTTGCGCCACCGGACGAACCGCCAAGTGCAAATAAGGTGTCAAGATCGTCAATGGTCGTTGATTCCAAGATTTTCTTGCATTCGCCGGCTAAATAATCCAAATCAAGTGTTTCATACTGATGGTTCATCGGATGGGTTGGTTTGTATGTTAATGCACCCATTCCGGAATCGCCAACAATGGCGAGTCTGTCTAACACATGTGTGTGATAGGGTGAAACATTTTTTTTCAAAAGCATGCGATCAACAATCAGCCGTCCCCATCCATCGGGAAGACTGTCATTAAAAACACCGTGCAAACCGTCAAAATGATGATTTTTAGGTATAAACAGTCCGCTTCTTAGCGGCATCAGATAGGGATTAATTGAAAAACCATGTTGGATCCATTCTGCGGCATATTCAAAAGCTACACTTTGATTCTGGTGTATCGCCAATGTGCCGACTAATTTTTTATTAAAAAAAACATTTAACGATTTATAACTGTCCATCGATAACCTCCTTGATGGAAGTGGGGTGTGTGTTTACAAAAAGCGGCTCAAAATCTTCCATGCATTCGAGTACAAAGGCAATGCTTAAAAGTGACGCAAAGGAGATTTCGCCGGTGGATTCAAAACGACGCAACGAACCATAACTCACACCAGATCGTGCGGAGAGTTCTTTTAAGGTGAATTTTTTTCGCTTTCGCCATTTTTTTGCGTTGGTTGCAACAATCATTTGCAACTCTTTTGGGGTGTTTAAATACAATCTGCTCATGGTTCATATTTTAACACTTTTAATGGGTTTTCGCAAGAAAGTGATCATATGTGAGCAGTTTTGATGACAAATAATGTTCTTTATGATTGTGCGCTTGCAAGAAAATTAATGACGGTTCTTTAAAGTATAATACTTATGCGCATAATTCTTGAAAGCATAATGCATGAAAACATCAACGCTTATGTTGGATTTTACGCATCATTTTACGTCGCAATCACCCGCAGTTCATTAATCGGATGGTTTATATTATAATTGCAAAAATAAATCTCTGTTTCGATGGCGGTAAAATTGGGTTTTCCCTTGAGATAATCGTTAAATATTTCGGTAACATGTTCAATCTGATAATCATTACTTTGGTGGCAATGGTATGTGCCGGATGGAATAATTTTTCGTTCAAAATTTTTCGCATCAAGCGTACTGTTTTGCGGCAGTTCGACAAAGACATATCGTTTGCTGCCTTTTGGGCTGTGCTCAAATAAAAACCCATAATCAAACCAGCCGGATTCACCATCCAGATCATCTTCATGCGGTAAATCTAAAAACAATTTGGCAATTTCCTGATGGTCTACGTCATCGAAACTCTGCTCATATGGGATGGTATAAAATGTTTTTCTTGGGATTCTGCGCGTGTAAAATTGCTTCAGCTGATGTTCTTTTTGGAGTGCCAACTTTTCATCAAAAATATCAAAAAAATTCAACATTCCTTCCAGTCGTTTCATCTTGTCCCGCACTAAGACATTGCCTCTGGCAATGAATGCCTCGAAGTCAAGATTTCCGAGATCATCAACATAGTTGGTGACCTCTTTTAATGGGATGTCGAGTTCTACCGCAAAACGAATCAGTTCAACCACATGGGTTTGGCTGAAACGGTAATAGCGGTAGCCGCTTACCGGGTCCACATAAGAAGGTTTAAGAATATTGATTTTTTCATAATGGCGCAATGCTTTAATGCCTGCACCGGTGAGCTTAGAAATTTCGCCGATGGACAATAACTTTTCTTTTTGCTTCATGCCGACCTGCTTTCAAAAAATTATTTTAAAATATTTTTGACCAAACCGTTGACACTCCCCTTAGGGGATGAATTATATTAATGCAGTCGCCTCGTGAGCGTCTGTACTTAACATAATGTGCGGAGGACAGAATGTCAATAATTTTTAAATATATAAAACCATACACATGGATGCTTGCCATTATTGTGGTGTTGCTCTTTACAGAAGCCATGTTCGCATTAATCCTACCCGGATATATGGCAGACATCGTCAATGACGGTGTTATTCCCGGCCATATTTCTGTGATTTGGCGCAACGGCTTTATCATGCTGGGTCTAACGTTGCTCAGTATGATTGCCGCACTCATCACAGGATTTTTTACTGCAAAAACAGCAACCGGCATCTCAAATGATTTGCGTGAAGCGGTGTACAACAAAGTTTTGGGATTTTCTAATGCGGAAATCAATAAGTTTAACACATCGTCACTCATTACCCGAACCACCAACGACATCATGCAAGTACAAAATACACTCATGATGGCGATCCGCCAATTTATCTACGCACCCATCATCGCAGTAGGCGGCATTATCCGTGCACTGGAGCGCAGCACAGACATGGCATGGATTGTGGCATTGGCGACCATCATTATGCTGCTGCTCATGGGATTGCTGTTCATCATCGCATTGTCTAAATTTACGGCACTGCAAGGACTCATTGACCGTTTAAACACCGTTACGCGTGAAAATCTGAGCGGCATCCTTGTGGTTCGTGCGTTCAGCACACAAAAATTTGAAAAAGAACGCTTTGATGTTGCCAATAAGAATTTGGCAAACACCGAGAAATTTGTGAATCAAACCTTTGCATTTATGACACCCATCATCGCACTCATCATGAATCTGACGACGGCGGCGATTGTTTGGATTGGTGCACAGCAGGCCAGTGCGTTCCGTGCGGATGTCGGCGATATTTTTGCCTTTTTACAATACGGCATGCTCATAATTTTTTCGTTTCTCATGATTTCCATGATGTTTATTATGGTGCCGCGTGCGGTGGTCAGTGCCAAACGCATCAAAGAAGTTTTAAACACCGATGGCAGTTTGTCTATTGCAGAACACCCGGTTGTCTTTAAGGAGCCGGTCAAAGGGGTCGTGGCGTTTCATGATGTTGACTTTAAATATCCCGATGCACGTGAAGATGATGAAAATGTTTTATCCAACATCAGCTTTACTGCCCATCCCGGGCAAACCACGGCCATTATTGGTGCCACCGGTTCCGGAAAGACATCATTGTTTAAATTGTTGCTGCGCTTCTTTGATGTGACACGGGGCCGAATCACCATTGATGGTGTGGACATTCGTGATGTGAAAAAAGAAGCACTGCATCACTGTATGGGTTATGTCGCACAAAAGGCATCGTTGTTCAAGGGCAGCATCCGTTCTAATTTGCTTTATGCCGACAAAGAGGCAGACATGACGCGCATTCAAAATGCCATTGATATTTCACAATCTGCTGCGTTTATTGAAAGCAAAACCGACGGAATGAATGCGCATGTTGCGCAGGGTGGTTCAAATTTTTCAGGCGGTCAACGGCAGCGTTTGTCCATTGCCCGCGCACTCGTAAAGGATGCACCCATCAATTTGTTTGACGACAGCTTTTCTGCGCTGGATGTAAAAACAGATGCACAGCTTCGCGGCGCATTAAAAAAGAAAATGGGTGACAAGACAACGATTGTCATTGCGCAGCGGATCTCATCCATTATCGATGCCGACCAAATTATCGTTTTGGATCAAGGCAAGATGGTCGGGATTGGCAAACATAAAGAATTGCTTGAGCATTGCGCGGTGTACAAGGAAATCGTTGCATCACAACTAAAAGAGAATTAAAGAGGATTTTATGATTGAAACCATGATTTTTTATGAAAGCGATGGTGCCGGCGGCGGTGCCGCTGACATGGTGATGGGGGGCGGCAGTGAAGGAGTTGCGGATAAGGCAAAGGATGTAAAGAAAACCATCCGGCAATTGCTGCATCACTTGGCTCCGCACCGCGTGGCGATCATCATCGTCATCATCTTTGCGATGGTCTCAACGGTGTTTTCCGTTATTGGACCTCGCGTGATGGGTCGTGTGACCACATTGCTGGTGGATGGCATTGTCGCCAATTTCGCCGGGCTTGGGTTATTAACGGATTTTCGGCAAATGGGACATCTTACGGGTATCTTGATTGTGCTGTATGTGGTGTCCGCCATCACCAATTTTTTTCAAGAATACATGATGGCAAGGCTTGCCGTGAAAATAACCTATAACCTACGCGAACAAATTTCAGAGAAGATGCACAAGCTCCCGATTAATTATTATGATACACGCAGTCAAGGTGAAATCATGTCACGTATGACCAATGATGTGGACATGATCAGCCAAACACTCAGTACCAACCTTACCTCATTAATTACCGCCGGCACGACCGTCATTGGGGTGTTGGTGATGATGCTCTCCATCAGTTGGCTGATGACACTGGCATCACTGCTGGTTATCCCCTTATCCATGATGATTATGGTTGCTGTGATGAACAAATCTCATGTGCATTTTAGTGCGCAACAAGCGGCACTGGGTACGCTGAATGGCATTGTGGAAGAAACGTACAGCAGCCATGAGATCGTGAAGGCATACAATGGTGAAATGGATGCTTCGGAAAAGTTTCAAGCGGCCAATAAAGATGTGCGGTCATCTGGGTGGCGTGCACAATTTCTTTCAAACATCATTGAACCGATTTTTAACATGGTGGGCAATCTTGGCTATGTCTTGGTGGCGGTGCTCGGCGGATTTCTCGTGGTGCAGCGGACGGTCACCATTGGGGATGTGCAAGCATTCATTCAGTATGTTCAAACATTTACCAATCCACTGGGCGAAATCGGCGCAGCCGGAAACATGTTGCAAGGCACGATTGCCGCTGCGGAACGCGTGTTTGAATTTTTGAACGAAACGGAAGAAGTCACGGATCCGGATGTTTCAGCGATGAAGCCGCAGTATCAAGGCCATGTGCGGTTTGAAGATGTTCGGTTTGGTTATCAGCCCGATAAAATAATCATTAATAACTTCACGGCCGAAGTGAAGCCCGGTCAAAAGGTTGCCATCGTGGGTCCGACCGGTGCGGGAAAAACGACCATTGTTAAGCTCCTGATGCGGTTTTACGAGTTGAACAGCGGACAAATATTTATTGATGATGTTGCGTCTATTCAGTTTTCACGCGCAGCGCTCAGAGATATTTTCGGTATGGTGCTGCAAGATACATGGCTGTACAATGCCAGCATCATGGAGAACATTCGTTATGGCTCACCGGATGCCACCGATGAAGCCGTCATCGCGGCGGCGAAAGCGGCACATGCGCATCATTTTATTACAACATTGCCCGGTGGCTACGACATGATCCTCAATGAAGAAGCCTCCAATATTTCCGTCGGACAAAAACAATTGTTTACCATCGCACGGGTTATTTTGAAAAACCCGTCCATTCTTATTTTGGATGAAGCCACCAGTTCGATTGATACACGGACGGAAGTGTTAATACAGGGTGCGATGAAGCGTTTGATGCAAGGCCGCACGAGTTTTGTCATTGCACACAGGCTCTCTACCATCAGAGATGCCGATGTCATTTTTGTCATGAAAGACGGCGACATCATCGAGCAGGGCAATCACGAAGATTTATTACAACAACAAGGTTTTTACGCAGATTTATATCAATCACAGTTTGAAGGAGACCCTCATGAATGATTCAGTAAAAAAAGACGATCAAAAAAAGAAAAAAGGTTTTAGCAAAGTACTCATTGTGCTGATCATCACGGTGGTGATGGGGCTTGGTGTTGCCATCGGCGGTTTTTTCTTGTGGCGCAGTATGGGGTACTTAAACATCGATAATGCAAGAGTGACCACGCACATGGTGCATTTATCACCCGGTTTGCCCGGCATACTGGAGCGGTTTACCGCAACCGAAGGACAATTTTTATCTTCCGGAGACATCATTGGCTGGGTAGAACACGACGACGCCATGCGTGCACCGTTTGATGCATTGGTGATGCGAACCAATGCCGTACAGGGGCAATCTGTGGTGCCGGGCACTTCGCTTGCGGTGGTGGCAGACATCAATCGGATTCACATCGAAGCCAATTTTTATGAAACAGACATTCCGCAATTATATTTGGGTCAACGCGTCACCGTGACCATTGATTTGTTGGGTGATGAAGTCTTTGAAGGTTTTGTTTCAAACATCGCCAACATCACATCCGCAGAACTTACAGGCAATGCCATGTTTTTCAATACCGGCGGTACATTTACCCGTGTGACACCGCTCATACCGGTTGAAGTGACATTAATAGATGATGTGCTACTGCACAATTTTATTGGGGTTAATGCGCGTGTTCGTGTGCCGCTACGCTAGGAGGATCTTATGAATGGAATTAAATTTTTAAAACATATCACACAGACAATGCTGTTTGCAGCACTGATCTTGCTGGTTGGTTGCCAAAGAGCGGGGGGTTATGAATCGCAGTTGTCACACACAATAGTCTATCCATCGGCTCATACCGCACCACCCATCACGGTACGCGGTATTGTAAAGAGCCAACAATCCAGAAATATTTATGCCATGCATGGTTTTCGCGTGGATGCTGTTTATGTTTCGGTAGGGGATGTTGTCGCTAAAGGGGATGTGCTGGCATCACTGAATCTGGATGATATTATGTTTGCCATCCAGCAGCAAACCGCCGCGTTATCCCAGGCACGGCTGAACAGCCAAGCGGCACTGGATAATGCACAGCGTATGCTTGCTCAAGCCACCAATCACTTAAACAACAACACCAATGTGATGATTTTACATGCCCAGGCCAATTTAACGGCGGCACAAGCACAGGTTGTTGAAGCACAACGTATGCATGACATTGCGGTGCGTGATGATGCCGATGGCCGTGACATGATGGTATTAAATGCCGAGAGTATGTTGATTGCCGCACGGCGCGATATGGAACTGGCACAAGACAATTTCAATCGATTGCAGGTGATGTATCAAGCGGACTTTTTATCCAGAGAAGATTTGCGTCAAGCCGAGCATGCGGCAATTGCCGCACTGAACCGTTACAATGATGCCGCAGCCGCTTATCAAAACGCAGACACGGTGCAAACACGCACGATTGAACACACCGAAATTTTATTGGATACTGCCATCGCCGCACGCAACACGGCACAAACATTATTGGCGGCGGAGCGTTTGGCCGCACAAAATCAATTGATAGATTTACAAAGCGCAGTAGAACATGCGCAGCGTCAAACCAATGTGGAATCCCTTGAAATTGTACTGCGTCAACTGGAACGGCAGCTCGAAGAAGCACACTTAACAGCACCCATCAGCGGTACGGTGACTGCCGCGCATGTTAATCCGGGTTCACTTGCGAGCGGACTGATCTTCACCATTGAAGATGTGGATGATTTAAGGGTCATGACCAGTTTTAGAGAATATGACTTACCCTATGTATCAGAAGGGATGTCTGTTATCATCACGGCAGACGGTACCGGCGTTATGCAGCATGAAGGGGTGATTGTGCGCATCAGTCCTGCGGCGATGCCGCATATGCCCATTGTTGCCTTTGAAACAGAAGTCATGGTGTCCTCCGAAAACACAGGATTGCGGATTGGCATGAATGCCAGAGTGACATTGGTGCAGTAGTCAAGCGGAAAGGATTTGTTATGAAAAAAATTAGAAATATGATAATCGCCATTATATTATTAATGATGGTATCCACACAAATGGTACATGCAGATGGTTTTTACCATTCATACGATGAAGATAAGCGTGAAAATGAAATGATTGTCTTAACCTATGATGCGGCACGGATTATGGTACAGGAACAATCTTTAACTTTGCGTGAAATGCAAGACGACTTGCGTCAAATGTACCGTGATTTGCGTGCATTTGGTTTGTCAATGGAAGCCATGTTCTTTGGCACACAGGCAAGTTTTGAACGCAACAACAATGTTGCGTCAGCAGAACGCGCCACACGCAATTATATTGATCGGCTGCGGATACGCATACGTGATTGGGAAACACAGCAACAAGAAGCGATGCGGCTTCCCGGACGCGAGGCACGGCAAGCACTGAATGCGTTTGAGCGTGCGATTGATGCATTGCATCGCCATATTGCGCAATATGAATTGGCACTAACATTGTCGCTGCGCTATGCGGTGGCTGTATTATCCGGTGCACAGATACAAGCTGATGTCGCCGTACAAGCATTAGCCTTTGCGCAGCTACATTTTGAAAGCCTTGAACTTGCACATACGCTGGGCTTTGTCAGTCGCCATGATGTCATGCAAAAGCAACATGCCATCATGCAAATGATGACACAAAATGATGCCTTGTTTCGGCAGCGCGACCGTGCGCAACGGGAGATTAATCGCTTGTTGGGACAGCCACTGATGCAAATGACACAGGTGTTGTTTGACGCTTCCGAAGGTTTTGATGTCATTGCGGACGCACAAACCATCGCAGAACTTACAGCGCGTTCCATGGTCATGTTTGATGCGCAAACGCAAGTGGTGGTTGCACGTGAAAACCGATGGGTGTACACCGGCAATCAGCGCGACATCCGCATTACCGAAGCGGAGCGCCGCCGCGTGCGTATGGCAACAAATGAAACCGCCGAAATCTCCAGACTTCGGGCACGCATAACATTACAAGATGACGTACAGCGTGCAGAAGAAAACTTAACACAAACAATACGCAATCTTGAAACGGCCATAATGCGGCAATTTTCTGAACAAGAGGGGCTCATCCGTGCCATGACGGCTCTTGAAGATGAATGGGCGCAAGCATACACTGAATATGAGCAAGTCATGATTCGGCGTGGGCTTGGCACTGCATCCATATTGGATGTTGAAGCCATCAGGTTTATAAAATTTCAATTGGAACAAGAAATAAACATCATACAAAACAAGATATGGCTGTTGCATTTTGTGTTGCAGCACCCGGATTTTTATTAATCCTTGGTTATGATATAATTTTATTTATTTCATAAAGGGGCTCAGTATGGATTTTGACACATTACGTTTGATTGAAAACGAAGCGGAGCGTGTGAATGCGCTGTATTCTATTTTTACCGAAGATGAGCGGCTGAACCGTTCACAAGCCGCGCGGGTGGAATTTCTTACCACGATAAAATATATTGAACAATACACCGCGCCGGGCTGCAAGATCCTTGACATCGGCGCGGGTGCGGGTGAATACAGTGTTTATCTGGCAAATCAGGGTCATTGTGTGACGGCGGTTGAACTCGCGGATGACAATATTAAAGCCTTTAAACAAAAACTTACACCGGAACTAAATATTGATTTGCATCAAGGCAATGCACTGGACTTGTCCATGTTTGATGACGCCGCGTTTGATGTGGTGCTGTTGTTTGGGCCGCTGTATCATATTGCGGATGCTGCGCAGCGCACGCAGTGCATTCATGAAGCGCGCCGTGTATGCAAGCCGGGCGGCATAATTTTCATCGCATACATTTCCAATGACATGGTGATTTTGACCGAAACATTTAAATACAATGCGGCATACCTTACGCAAGGTGATTATGACAAAGCATCCTTTAAGGTTAAAGATTTTCCGTTTGTGTTCAAGACTGTCACGGAAGCACGTGATGAAGTGATGCGTCATGGCATCACATTACTGCATGCCGTGGCATCGGATGGTGTGAGTGAGTTATTAGACGAAAAAATCAACGCACTGGATGCCGAAAGTTATCAGCAGTATTTGAATTATCATTTTTATTGTTGTGAAAAACCGGAAATGCTGGGACGCAGCAATCATTTGCTGTTTGCCGGACGGAATTAGAGCATAGAATATATAAAAGCCGAATGTTTTCGCATCATCACGATAACATTCGGCTTTGTTGTTTGTTTATAAAATTGCACCGTCGGTTAAAAGCGCGGCATCACGTTCTTTGGGTATGAGTACACCTTCCGGGAATTGCGCTCTTATTTCATCGCCGGTGATGCGTTCTTTTTCCATAAGCAGATGCACAATCTTGGTTAAGACTTCTTTGTGTTCTTCCATAATGCGCAAGGCGAGCTGATAACCTTCTTCGACGATGCGCTTGATTTCCGTATCAATTTGTTCAGAAATATGTTCGGAATAATTTTTCACATGGCTGAACTGATTGCCAAGGAACACTTCTTGATTGTCATCACCAAACTGTACCGGCCCAAGCACATCACTCATGCCGAATTTTACAACCATGTTGCGCGCAATCGCGGTGGCACGTTCAATGTCGTTTGATGCGCCGGTGGTAATGTCATTGAGCACGGTTTTTTCTGCGGCACGCCCGCCCAATAAGGACGTAATCATTTGCATGAAATATCCTTTGGTGACCATGGTTTTTTCTTCACCCGGCAGCGACATCGTGTAACCGCCCGCACGTCCCGTTGGGATGATGGACACCATATAGGATGGGTCTAAATCCGGCAAGACTTCGTTGACAACGGCATGACCGGCTTCGTGATACGCGGTAACTTTTCGGTCTTTTTCGGTAATCACGCGGCTTTTCTTTTCAGTGCCGATGCCGACTTTTATAAATGCTTTTTTAATGGATTCCATATCAATGGCCGTTTTGTTGTCGCGTGCGGCCAAGAGTGCTGCTTCGTTCATTAGGTTTTCAAGGTCTGCCGGGGTCATGCCAGAGGTTGTCTGTGCCACGGTTTTCAGGTTTACATCATCGGCAAGAATTTTCCCTTCGGAATGTACCCGTAAGACCATTTCGCGGCCTTTAACATCCGGCGGATTAACCGTGATGCGCCGGTCAAAGCGGCCGGGACGCAACAATGCGGGATCGAGAATATCCGGGCGATTGGTTGCCGCAAGGACAATAACACCTTCGTTGATGCCAAAGCCGTCCATTTCAACAAGGAGCTGATTGAGGGTTTGTTCGCGTTCGTCATGTCCGCCGCCAAGTCCCGCGCCGCGCTTTCTGCCAACGGCATCAATTTCGTCAATGATGACAATGCTCGCCGGGTTGCGTTTGGCTTGTTCAAACAAGTCGCGAACACGTGAAGCACCGACACCGACAAACATTTCTACAAAATCAGAACCGGAGATGGAATAAAACGGAACATCCGCTTCACCCGCCACCGCACGTGCAAGGTAGGTTTTTCCGGTTCCCGGAGGTCCTACCAGCAAAATACCGCGTGGGATGCGTGCGCCGATGTCTTGATATTTTTGAGGATTTTTTAAGAAATCGACGATTTCCGCCATTTCTTCTTTTTCCTCATCCAGCCCGGCCACTTGTTCAAATGTGACCTTGCGCGTGTCTTGCAAGGTCATGCGTGCGCGGCTCTTGCCAAAATTCATCGCGCGGCCGCCGCCACCGCCTTGTGCTTGACCCATGACAACAAACAATATAATCATAAACACGGCTGAAATGAGTAAAAATGGTAAGATTTGCATAAACCAGCCCGGCCGTGATGGCGGTGTGGTGTCCACAAATGTAATGCGGTTGCTGTCCATATTTTCATGCACAATGGTCATGAAAATATTCATATCGGGAATATACACATTGTGTGTAACATTGTTGGCCAAATTTACGGTGACTTGTCCAATGTTGGAAACATCGGCATCATTTTGTATGGTCAGTCCGTCAACCACACCCGCACGGATGTCATGAATGAGCCGTTGATAGGTGTAAATTTCTCCGCTGGGTGCAGGCGTCATGATGCGTGATATGGAGACAATGAGCAAGATGACCATGGTGATAAGCAGCCATAAACTGATTGTCTTTGCTGATCTTGTTTGCATTGGTTAAATGTCCTCTTCAAATCTTAATATGCCGATAAACGGAAGGTTCCGATACTTTTGGGCATAATCCAAACCATAACCGATGACAAATTCATCAGGGATGGAAAAGCCGGTGTATTCGCACGGCGGCACTTCTACTGCGCGGCGTGACGGTTTATCGAGTAATGTGACGACCTTTACGGATGCAGGATGGTGGTTTTTTGCAATAAAATCACGTAAAAACGCAATGGTATGTCCTGAATCAATAATGTCCTCAATAATGAGTATGTTGCGGTCTTTCAGTTCAAAGGTTGGCTGCATGTCCAGTTCAACTTTTCCGCTGGATACGGTGCCGTCACCGTAGCTGGAAGCCTTGAAAAAATCGATTTCCAAACCCGGTGAAAGTTCTCGCGCGAGGTCTGTCATGAAAAATATCGCACCTTTAAGTGTACATACGATGGTCAGTGGTGTGCCTTCGTAGTCTTTGTTTATCTGTTCCGCCAACTCTTTAATGCGTACTTTGAGCTGGTCTGCGGTAATCATCACTTCAATTCGTTCGCCTTTGTTAATGCCTTGCATGTTCGCCCTCTTTTCTCCATAATGTTAGCCACGCTGTGTTTTTTTTGTGGTGCTCATCGTTCTTCCATTCATAATTTGCATTGATGCGGTCGTAGCCGGGGATGAGCACAATGTCATGTTGGTGCGCAAGCAGTGCAATATGGTCACGTTCGCTGCGCGGGATTTTTTCGTTGGTGAAAAAATCCTGGAGTTTTTTTGTAAAAAATTTGCCTTTGTTTGAAAAGACAATCGTATCCGATGTTAATCGTGATCGGTACTGTAATAATTCATCTGTAAGATTACCATAATCAAAGGCTTTCGTATAGACCAAATCGGGCGTTTTTTCATTTGGCGGCATCATTTTATCGGGCGGGGTGCTGCTGAGCAAAACGGTTTCATGACGCGGCGCAATATAACGCGGTTCATTGATATTTAATGTGTATGCAAAACCACCCTGTATGTGCTTGTCTTGATGTGCTTCAATGTGTAAAAAATGATATTCTTTTTTGATGATGAGGTTTTGGAAAAATAAAGTTTTTCCGGATGACCCTTGCGTGAGTTTTAAGATGTCGTCGATGTGCACGGCATGAATATTTTGTAAATGATCGTGATGAATCCTTGAAATCGCATGCCGTATCACGCGGCGAGAAAGTGCGGTGTTCAGTTCGTCTAATTGGCGAGCATCCAGTGTTATCAGTTGTTCGTGATGGGTGGATGTTCCTTGCCGTACACAACAATGCTCAAATGCTTTAATGGTTTCTTGTTGTAAATAGGTTTCGTCTTCTTTTATATATGCCGCATTGCGTGCAATGACTTTGGATGCACCGGGATTGATGTGCGCTTTAATGGCCGGTAAAATAATATTGCGGATGGCGTTGCGCGTGTAATCGTTTTGATGATTGGTGGCGTCATGAACATGGGGGATTTGATATTGTTGCAAGAAATCTTCAATCTCTGCGCGGCTGACCTCCAGCACCGGGCGAATAATATGGCCATTGCGCTGCGGAATGCCGGACAATCCTTTTAATGCGCTTCCCCTGCACAGATTCATTAAAATAGTTTCTGCCACATCATCTTGATGATGTCCTGTTGCGATAACCGCCGCATGAAAAAAAGTGCGCGCATCTTCCAGTGCACGATAACGTAAAATTCGTGCGGCAGCTTCCGTGCTGAGTTTGTGTTTTTGTGCATAATCATGGACATCAACAGTAATGGCATGATACGGTACGTTCAGCGCAGCGCACAGTTCCTTACAAAAATGCTCATCATGCAGTGCATCTTCACCGCGTAAGGAATGATTGACATGTGCCGCACAAATGCGCAGTGTCTTTGAACGCAATGCACACAATGCCACCAAGAGTGCCACCGAATCCGCGCCGCCGGATAGTGCAACGAGAATGGTGCCTTTAAACGTTGTTTGATTTTTATTTTTCAACAGGATCCCAGACCTCCTTCGCATGCGGCATTCATAGACGCAGTTATAAAAAGAGTGTATAATATTTCCTTAATGAAATCAAATTGTACGGAACGAAATCTTGGAGGCGTAAGATGAATTATAAACAGGAACTCGCAGCGATGCTGGCGAGATTGACAAATTTTGATGTCGCAGATATGGAGAATCTAATTGAAACACCACCGGAGCGCAACTTGGGGCATTTTGCATTTCCATGTTTCAGATTGGCGAAGGAACTCAAAAAAGCACCACCGATGATTGCCATGGATATTGCGGCGCGCATCAATGATGAAAAACCCGAATGGCTCGGTGAGGCGGTCGCGACCGGACCGTATGTTAATGTCTTTTTGGATAAAGCCCATTTTGCAGCGCACATCCTCTCAGACGTGATGGTGGATGGTGACTGTTATGGTGCGGGCAACATCGGCGCGGGTAAAAATGTCGTCATTGACTATTCTTCACCCAATATTGCCAAACCGTTTCATGTGGGGCATTTGGGTTCTACGATTATTGGGCATTCACTGGATAAAATTTATCGATTTCTCGGCTATCATGTCACCAGCATCAATTATCTGGGTGATTGGGGCACACAGTTTGGTAAGACCATTGTGGCATATCAAAAATGGAGCAACAAAGATGCCGTTGAAAAAGGCGGCGTGAATGAATTGGCGGAACTGTATGTTAAGTTTCATGAAGAAGCGGAACATGATGATTCTTTAAATGATGCCGCCCGTGCATGGGTGGTGAAACTGCAAGACGGTGATGAAGAAGGCTTGGCGTTGTGGCGCTGGTTTGTGGATTTATCATTGGTGGAATACAAAAAATTATACAAGCGTTTGAATATTAATTTTGATGTATATGGCGGCGAATCAACGTACAACGGCAAGATGGAAGCCACCGTGGAACTCATCCGTGAAAAAGGACTGCTTAAAGAATCTGAAGGTGCGCAAATTGTGGACTTAGACGCATACAAAATGCCGCCCTGTTTGATTTTACGTTCGGACGGCGGGACGCTTTATCCCACGCGTGACATTACTGCGGCAATTGATCGCTATGAAAAATATAAATTTGATTTGAATTTATATGTCACGGGTCAAGAGCAAATTCTGCATTTTAATCAGTTCTTTAAAGTGTGTGAACTTATGGGTTATCCTTGGGCAAAAGGGCTTGTGCACATCCCTTATGGCTTGTTCCGTTTTGAAACCGGAAAACTCAGCACACGGCGCGGCAATGTCATTCGTATGGAAGATTTATTGGATGAAGCGGTGGCAAAAACCAAAGCCATCATCGAAGAAAAGAACCCCAACCTAGAAAATAAAAACAAAGTGGCCGAAGATGTGGGCATCGGTGCGCTCATTTTCAACAAACTGTACACCAACCGCATCAAAGACACGGTGTTCAACTGGGAGTTGATGCTGAGTTTTGAAGGTGAGACAGGCCCCTATGTGCAGTATACCCACGCACGCGCATGTTCGGTTTTGGAAAAAGCGGGTATGGATGAAGACAGTGACGGCATGGCGATTGATGCCAATTTGCTTGTCGATGATGAAGCCTTTGAAGTGTTGTTTTTAATCTATGGTTTGCCCGACAAAATTATTGAAGCATCTGAAAAATTTGAACCGTTTTTGATTGCACGTCAGCTCATTGCCATTGCGCAAGCGTACAATGCGTTCTACCATAAACATGTTATTTTGGTCGATGATGAAAACACACGAAGCGCACGTTTGGCATTGACACAATGCACCGCGATTATCCTTAAACTTGGACTCGGGCTGTTGGGTATTGCTGCACCCAACAAAATGTAATCATACTTTTTAAAAGAGGCTGCGTAAGTATAAGTATCAACAACCAATACAAACGCAGTTTATGCGAAACAGGAGCGATAATTATGCAATGCAGAGCACATCCGGAGGCCGCGGCCGTCAATACATGCAATCAATGTGGCAATTGGCTATGTGAAGATTGCACTGTCAATGTACAAGGCCGATTATATTGCCGTTCATGCCTTGCCGTCATGGCAAATGCCGGCAGCAGCACACATGCACCGCCGCCAATGCCACCAATGCCCGAAATGGCATACCGCGCACCGCTGATTGCACCGCGCCGTGCCGGTGGATACCGCCGCATCAGTTGGGGACTTTTATTCTTCTTCTCATGCTTCTTCCCTTCCGGTGTCAATTATATGTACATGGGTCTGGTCAAACGCGGACTCGCAGCAATGACAGGTTTCTTCTTACTCATTTTTATGGTGAGTATGTCTTCATGGCCCATCACCATGCTGCTTGGCTTCGCCATCCCCATCTATTTCTTAACCTGCTTGTTTGACGGATTCAACATCCGCAGAAAAATCAACGCCGGTTATGCCATCCCCGACGGCATTGATGATGTCCTTGTGACCTTAAAAAACAACAGAACATTGTCATGCATCTTGATTGTCGTGGTTGGGCTTACACTACTCAGCGGATTATTGGGCTTCGCGTTCTCACTCTTGAGCAACATCTTGCCCATCGCCGTCATTCTTTTCGGACTGTACATCGTCCTTAAAAAACGCAAAACAACATTACCACCACAATAATATATTCAATAAAAGGGGGCTGTTCCGCGCGAACCGCCCCCTTTTTGTGTTGGCTTTAATATTACATAAAAACAGGATGCTTCTTTGACAATCCATCCGAAATGCCCTATCTCTACAATAATTGTGCAGTCTATGTTTTATATAATCTACACACATTTACTTCATTTGGTCGATAAGTTTGTAAATTAAACCCTTTTGTTCTTCTGTGAGGCTGATCCATTTATCAAACATGTTTTTTTGATCTGGGGTTAGTTCTGTAAAATTTCCATCACAAAAGAATTGTGCCATTGTGATGCCAAAACCGGAACATATCGCTTCAAGTGTTGTAATGCCGGGCAATGTATTTCTATTGAACAAGTTTGCGATGGTCGATTGAGATAGATTTGCTTCTTTTGCAAGGCGATATTCTGTCCAATTTCGTTCAAACATTAATTTTTTAATTCTATCATTTGTATTCATTCGCGCCTCCTGTGTACTTGAATAGAATACAACTAAGTTGAGATGCGAATATATTTCATATGATTTGATAATAATACTCAAATGAGATATAATATGTTAGGGATTTTATTTCTTTTCAAAACCATTAATTTTTTACTTTCACGTTTGTACATATTGATCATTCGCATTTAGCGAAAAGTCCGTATGCAAATTTTATGTATTAAGGGAGTACTGGAATGTCAGATATCACACAGATCATTAAATATGAAGGTGACAATAATGTATTTATTTGGAAATCACCCATAGAAAATTTTAACACCGGAACACAGCTCATTGTGCATGAAACTCAAGAAGCTATCTTTTTTATGAATGGACAGGCTCTGGATTTATTTGGTCCGGGTCGTCACACATTGGAGACTCAGAACATTCCGATGGTGCGCAAGTTTTTATCAAAACCCACCAATGACCGAACTCCTTATCATTGTGAAGTGTATTTCATTAATAAAACCGAACATCTTGCAATTAAATGGGGAACGGACAGTCAAGTACAGTACATGGAGCCGATATTTCAGTTTCCGCTCAAAATTGGTGCATCGGGCGAAATGACGTTGGTTGTAAATGATGCTCGCCAACTGTTGATTAAGGTCGTTGGCACCGAAAAAATATTAACACAAGAAAAACTCACGATAATGTTTCGTGCATTTTTAATGTCGAAGATTAAACCATATTTGGCAAAAACCATGCAAACGAGTGCATTTGGCATTTTTGAAGTTGATGCACATATGGATTCATTATCGTCGTCTTTGCACCAACAACTGATTCCTGATTTTAATGAATACGGCCTCAATCTTGAACGGTTCTTCGTGACTAATATCGTTAAGCCGGACGGTGATCGCGCGTATGAATCTTTTAAAGAAATTCACATCAGACAATATTCAGATGTTGCCG
>Ga0209755_10001982_pt1 | contig 29457 bp, 24 predicted proteins | sample TergutCo191P1_FD_187301 | JGI IMG/M metagenome (GOLD analysis project Ga0209755, IMG submission 187301) | Cornitermes sp. P1 segment gut microbial communities from Petit-Saut dam, French Guiana - Co191P1 (SPAdes) (version 2) | ecosystem: Host-associated > Arthropoda: Insects > Digestive system...
AGCTTTTAAATCCCAATCATGTTAATCCTTTAATCAAGTGAATCAAGGTTCTGACAATTAGCCTAGAAAAAAGCTATATTACAGACAGTGATGTTGTTATGCTCAAGGAGCGCATGATTAAGATGCATTCAGAGCTTTACGGAAGCTACAAGGAGTTTAGCGTGGTAGATATGACTATAGAGCAGATGTACAATGAGAGCGTTCTCAAGAAAATTGATGAAGCTGAGGCTAAAGCTGAGAAGCGTGGTTTAAGTCAAGGCTTAACCCAAGCCGCCAAGGCTATGAAAGCTGCCGGAGATACTGTTAGCAAAATCATGCATTGCACAGGGCTTTCTCACCGTAAGATTATGGCTTTGTGAAATGCCCCTTTTCCCGTGTCCCAAAGCGACTAAATAAAACTTCCCCTCCCCCCTTGCTTTCACAAGGGGAAGTTTTTATAAACGATAACCTTTATTTCTGGGCTTCACAGTTGGGATGCAAATTCGGAGCGTAAGAGTTGCTTAGTTCAACATCTTGCGCAGTCCAATTACCATCAGCCGGAATAAATACATAGTAACCGCCATCCGAAGTTTGTACACCAGCAGTTGCGAACGCCGCTGCGCATGTAGGCTGACCCCATCCTGTATTTCCGCACTTAGGAATAAGCACTCCATTAACTTGAACATTGGAGGCATTTCCAAGCTTTCCAACGTTAGTAGCAAAGAAACATTGATTACCGCCAGCCTGACCAACCGGTGGATTAGATACGGTTGCAGGTGCCTTTATATTCGCAAGTGTAATACCGCTGCACCATGTAGCCACATACTCACACATAGCATTCGGATCCTTAACTGTTATATTCGGGCAGGTTATTGAAGTTAACGATTTACCTGCGCAAGTTGCGGTAATAGCTATGCTGCTCATTGATTGCGTAGCTGTGCCATTCCAAGTATCAACCAATAACCCGGCAGCTACCGTCTCCTTCTTTGCTCCAATTACCGTAAAGTAAGGACCGTCACAGGAACGACCATACTGACCACTTATAGTCGGAGCTGTCACAACCTTTGCGTTTACACCGCCGCCAAAAGTATTGCTCTTTGTATCCCAAGCGCAAGAGCCTCCTAATGTAGGATCTGCTACAACTGTTGCGCTAGCAGTTATCCCAAAGTGTCAAAAAAAATTATTTTGGAATCCCTATGGATAGGTTTTCACACCCGTTTTTCGTAATTAACAAGTCATCTTCCATGCGAATACCTATGTGTTCGCTGTAAAAAATGCCATCAATCTCAATCTCAAAATGACCGTAAAGACCTGGCTCGTTCGAAATTAACATGCCTGGCCTCAAAGGTTTTGTCAAATAATCCCTGCTCTGTGTACCCTCATGCACAATGTCGCCAATCAAATGGCTAATGCCATGCGGCTTTGTTTTATAACGGCGTTTCATCTTTCCTCCGGCATCGGTAAAACGCTCCTTCAAAATTTTTTCCAAAAAAGACCAAGCCTCTTTACCAAGCTTCTTTAAAGTCAAACCGGCCCTAACATTTTTCTCGTGAAATTTTTGCGTATCCAAAACAATATTGTAAAGAAGCCTTTGCAAAGGATTGAACTTACCGCTCGCAGGAATCGTACGGGAAATATCACAGCAAACAGAATTATAACGGCAACCGAAGTCCAAAAGAATCAAATTGCCCTTTTCAACAGGGCAATCCTTCTTTGTGTAATGAAGCGTACAGGCATTCTTGCCGGCAGCCACAATGCTGGGAAACGCAAGCCCCGTCCCCGTTTCCCGCAACATAAAACACTCAAGATCGGCAGATAAAATTCGCTCGTTTTTGTAACAGGAAATATGCGACAAAATTTTTAAAAAAGCTTCTTTTGCAATGTCCTGCGCTTTTCTGGCAAGAGCTATTCTCTCAGGCTCTAAAACAACCCTCTGCTCAAGGTGTATCTTCGAAATATCCTTAACCGTTAACTTATAGCTCTGCAGCTTGCGGCGTATAACCTCGTTTGAAAAAATATGCTTCCTCTTTAAGCTCGCAATCCTGTTTTTAAACCATGAATTAAATGTTTTTATTGAAAAAATATCCTCAAAACCGGTTATTTCCTTCATGTGCAGATCCGGCAACCCAAGCTGTATCCCGTTCCAAAACTCCTTTTTTGCGTCTTTTTCCGGCAAAAACAATGTCTCTTTCTTCGCTAAAGGATCTAAAACCAAAATAATGCCATTCTGATTAATGCCGGTTAAATATAAGAACTCAGGGTTGCCGGAAGCATAAATACACAAAGAATTTAACATTTTTAAATGCTCCTGCCGGCGTTTTGCATAAAATAACGGAGCTTCACAGCCTAAACCCTCCGAAAAATACACCTGAGAGTAGGCTTTAAATAGTTCTTCCATTGCCCAAAGTTAGAAAATGGTTTTCTATATTACCTTCCATGAGCAAACTTTCCCCCATTTTGCTGATTTTAGTGTTTGCAGGTATGGCTAGTGCAAGTGGAACCATATCTTTTAGAACATTTTTCTTGGATTCTACCGGCAAATTATCTTTCACCTATCCAGTGGATTTGCCAAACCACCATGCTTTGCCGGAATTGCAAAAAAATTTCATTAAGCAAAAATTCGGTGAGAAGTTTGTAGGGCAAGATCCAACCGCAGCCCTAAACTCTTATAAAAACCACAATGGAGATGAATTGGAATATTTATCCGATGAAGTCACTTTTCCTTTGCCTGGAATTGTGCAGTTTGTAACATCTTATTATGCGCACGAAATGTGGGGTTCCGACATGGGTATTTATAAAATTTCAGACGGTAAAAAAATAGACATAGCAAACATCTTCAACAAGAATTGGGAAAAAGATATCATCAAGCTTATAGTCAGGGAATTTTTGCATTCGCAAAATTTGCAATCTTTGACAAACTATACTTATACGCAAAATGAGAAAGATTTCACTCCGGTAGATGTGAAAATCAGTGAATATGGCGGTTTGGAATTTGTTTATCCGGTGTATAAAATAGCCCCCGGCACAGCTGGCGAACAAATTATATTTTTGTCATGGGGCACTTTAAGGCCATATCTTAACCCAAATTCTGTTATTTATTCCAAGATTAGATTTTGATTTTTATGCAAGAAAAAGTCCAAAAATTTCTGGAACGATACGAGGAACTTGAGCAGGAACTTTCACGGCCTGAAATTGCCGCAGATCCTGAGAAATTCACAAAATTGCACAAAAGCTTTAAGGCTTTGGAAAAAACTTATGCCGCCGGCTCCGAATATATGCGGATTTGCAGCGATTTAAGAGAATGGAGAGACGCTCTTACCGGCAACGATGCAGAGCTGGCTCAAGCGGCTAAAACGGAAATCGGGCCTTTGGAAAAACAGATTGAGGCTATGGAGAGCGAGCTGCAGGTTCTTATGGTTCCGCCGGATCCGTTTGACAATCGCAATGCTATTTTGGAAATAAGAGCCGGTACCGGAGGCGATGAGTCATCTCTTTTTGCCGGCGATTTGTTCAGGATGTACAGGGCGTATCTGGAAAACAAAAACTTTAAGGTTGAAGTAACAGACATAAGCGAAGGAACGGTCGGGGGATTTAAGGAAATTTGTCTTTTTATTCGCGGAGAGGGAGCTTACGGAGTTTTAAAGTTTGAAAGCGGTGCGCATAGGGTTCAGCGAGTGCCGGAAACGGAATCTCAAGGGCGTGTGCATACATCTGCGGCAACGGTCGCTGTTATGCCGGAAGCAGAAGAAGTTGATGTTGAAATTCGCACCGAAGATTTAAAAGTGGATGTGTACAGAGCTAGCGGTGCAGGCGGGCAGTATATAAACAAAACGGATTCTGCGGTTCGCATAACGCATGTTCCAAGCGGTGTTGTGGTGGCTTGCCAAACGGAACGCAGCCAAATTCAAAACCGCTCAAAAGCCATGGAACTTCTGCGCTCACGCCTGTTTGACCACGCAATTTCAGAAAAACAGAAAAAAGAAGCTGCGGAAAGAAAAAGCCTTGTGGGCTCAGGTGACCGTAGCGATAAAATTCGCACTTACAACTTTCCGCAAAACAGAGTTACAGACCATCGCATAAATTTAACGCTTTACAATCTGGAAAAAATAATTCAGGGAGATTTGCAGGAGATAATAGACTCTTTGCATTTGGCAGATGCTCAAAGCAAATTGGGGAGTTCATGAGTCCCGAAGAAATATCCCGCTACAGCCGCCAGTTGTTGCTTCCTGAAATTGGCGTTGAGGGGCAGGAAAAATTGAAAAACGCAAAAGTGCTGCTTGTGGGAGCTGGGGGATTAGGCTCTCCGGTTGCAATGTATTTGGCTGCGGCGGGAGTTGGAACTATATGCATAGCAGATTTTGACCAGGTGGATTTATCTAATCTGCAAAGGCAAATTGCCTATAAAACAAGCGATATAGGCGGGCAAAAAAGCGAAATTATAAGCAAATTGCTAAAAGAGATGAATCCGCTTGTGAGCATAATAACGCATAACACTGCGTTAACAGCAAAAAACGCATTGGATATTATAAAAGATTATCAAATTATCGCAGATTGCACAGACAATTTTCAAAGCCGCTATTTGTTGAATGATGCTTGCGTTCTTTCTGAGAAACCTTATGTTTATGGCTCGGTATCCGGTCTAAGGGGGCAGGCCGGTTTTTTTTACGCTAAAGAAGGTCCTTGCTATCGTTGTCTGTATTCGGAGCCGCCGCTGCCGGCTTCAAAGCCCAATTGCCTCACCAGCGGCGTACTCGGGGTTTTGCCGGGAATTATCGGCAGCATTATGGCAAATACGGTTTTGCAATTTATAATAACGCATAATTCCATGATTGGGCGCTTATTGTTATTCAACGCCTTGAATACGAATTTCAGCGAAATCAAAATTGAAAAAGACGAAAATTGCCCGATTTGCGGAGACAATCCGAGCATTAAAGCATTAATTGGCTATGAAGATATAGAAGGCACCTGCAATTCTATAACAAACCGTTTTTCTTAAGAACTGTGTCCAGCATGCTTATGCAATCAGAATAAGCTTTAGCTTCCCATTGAAGCTCTAAATCTTGCGCATTGCTCAGCTTAAAGCACAATTGTTCTTTAAAATTTTTAATATCTGTTTCCAACATATAAAATCTCCTTAGCTTAATATAGTAAATTGTTTACTATATTAAACCCCATGAAAAACATTTTATTTTTCCTGTCATTGGTCATTATTTTTGCAGGCTCTGCTCAGGCGCAGGCTAAGAAAAAAGCTGCTGCCCCAGCTCCGGCTCCGAAAGCAGCGGTTGTGAAATCAGCGGTTGTGAAATCAGCGACATTGGAGGCTAAAGAACCTTCTTTTGCCGGATTTACCGGTAGTTTTATAAAATTCGGGCAGGTTTCTGGCAATGAACGCCCTTTTACAATGACTGTTGAGTATGCACCTTGGTTTTTTGAAATAAAAGGAACTGCAAATGCAGATTATTTGACTCCGGATTTAGGGGATGATGTAATTGCGGTTCTTGCATATTATAAAACTAACAGCGCAGATTATCAGGCCGGGCTTTTTGACCTGATTATGTATCTTGATGACGAACCTGTTAAAATCTCAAATTTGAGTTTTACCTTAACCGGCACGGCTGCGGCAGGTTCTGCTATCCTTGCTCAGGCTAAAACATGGAATTTCACACAAGGGCAGGTATTTAGAATGGCAAAATACGAATCTGCTATATTAACAGCTCAGGCCACATATCTTGATAAATCTCATATCGCAAGAGAAGCTGCTGCTGCAAAAAAAAGACAGGCAGATTCCATTGCCAGAGAAGAAAAGAAGGTAAAAGATTCAATTGCAAGAGAGAAAAAACGAGTTTCCGATTCCATTGCCAAAGAAGAAAAAAAGAGAAAAGACTCAATATCTGCGCATAGAAAATATGTTAGAGATTCAATAGAGCAAGAAGAGGAAGCTAGGAAAAAAGCTTCCGCAGCCACAAAGAAAAAGAAGAAAAGGGCTGCTGCAATTGAAGATGACGAAGAGGAACAACCTCCAAGGCAAAAGAAAAGGAGGAAGCCTGTAGTTGAAGAGGAAGAAGAAGATGATGATCCTCCACCTATGTCGAAAAAGAAGAAACGAAGAAAATAATTACTTGAAAAACAGCTTTTTTGCTGCGGCAAACATATGATCTTTTTCTTCCGGAATTCTGCACTCTGCGTAAATACGAACCTTAGGTTCGGTTCCGCTGGGGCGCACAAGCATCCAGGAATCATCGTCAAAGATTATTTTAACGCCGTCAACAGTCAGCAATTCGCGCACAATTTTCTTCTTTTTGCCAATTGTGATTTTTGAACCGGGCTTGGCAGATTTGGCTATTTCCGCAACTCGTGCCAAAAGCGGTTCGCCAACCAGTTCTTTATCCACTTCAAATCCGGAACGCTCAGGGTAAAGACGACCGAACTCATTATATAAAAGGTCCAGATATTCACCAAGATTTTTACCGGTTGCAGCGATAATTTCCAAAGCTATCAAAAGCCCGAACATGGCATCTTTTTCCAATGTATTGTTGAGGCCGGTGATGCCGTCGGATTCTTCAAAGGCAATAAGAGCTTTGGGATTTGCCTTTCTTTTTAGCCAGGGGCGAAAGTTTTTAAAGCCAACAGGAGTTTCCATAACCGGAACTCCGAGCTTTGAAGCGATGATGTTTGCAAAATTTGATGTTGCAACGGATTTTGCCAAAACGCCTTTTTTCTTGCGCCAGGTTACCATATAATGGAAAGCCATTGCGCCAAAGCTGTTCATGTCTATTTCGCGAGTGCCATCGTAAAAGCGAATGCGGTCTCCGTCCGGATCAAAGATTACTCCGAGCCTGAAGCGACTTTTGCTCGCATCTAAAAGTCGCTTTACCCCCGTGAGATTTTTAGAAGAAGGTTCCGGCGCAATGCCGCCGAACAGCGGATCGTTTTTGGTTCTGAGGCTGGTTAGGCATTGCGGATTGTTCAGCATTGCAGCGGGCCTGCCTCTTGTTGAGCCATGGACATGGTCGCAAACAACGTCTATGCTTTCTTTTGAAAGCAGCGATGCGATTTTGCTGTAATTTATTGTTCCCTGTTTTTCCGAAAAGGCCTTGTAGATTTTAATGGGATTTATTTTTTCCCACTTTATCTTTCCGAGATTTTCCCACTTATGCGATTTCATCAGCTCATTTGAATTATCGGTAATTTTATCGGTGATTTCCGGGCCTGCGGGACCTCCGTCCGAGGGGTTGAATTTTATGCCGTTGTAGTTGCTTGGATTGTGAGATGGCGTTATGTTTACCGAGCAAGCTGCACCCAGAGACTCTATCGCTGCGCTGAATTCCGGAGTTGGCATTTCACCGCCGTAATAAACCTTTATGCCTGCTTTTATAAACTGGTCTGCTACAACTTCGCAAAACTCTTTGCCGAGCAAGCGGTTATCGTGGCCAACCACCAGGCCTTTTGTTTGCAGTTCTTCAAAGGAGCTAACACCTAAAGCTTTAAATGTTGCGGAGTCTGCTTCTCTGTAAACCTGTAAAATAGCTTTTGCTACGACCTGAATGTTTTTGAGCGTAAATTCAGATCCGATTTCACCTCTCCAGCCACTTGTGCCAAAACTGACTTTGGCAGGTTTGGATGAAGTTATTGCAGCTTGTTTTACCAGTTCAACAAGATGAACATCACGTGCGGGGTTAAAGTCCGGGGATTGAATTTCTTTCCAAACTTTAGGGATAGTTGTATTGGGCATAGGTGAAATTTAGAAATTCTAAATTACATATTATGCATTTTGGTTTAACGGATTCACAGGTAGCGGAATCAAAGGGAAAATTCGGTGATAATCGCTTAACTGAGATTGTGCGAGAGAGTTTTTTTGACAAGCTGAAGCAAAACTTCGGTGATCCCTTGATAAAAATATTGCTGGTAGCACTTGCGATTAATGTATTATTGGTAGTTGGCTCTTATGCCGGATTTATAGAGGGAGAAGATATTGCCTGGTATGAGCCTGTAGGCATAGCAGTAGCTATCTTGCTGGCAACATTTGTTTCTACTTTTTCCGAACACAGAAACGAAAATTCCTTTCAAAAGCTTAAAGAAGAGGCTTCCAGAATAAAAGTGAAAGTCTATCGCAACGGCTCTATAATTGAGCTTCCCATAGATGATTTGGTTCAAGGCGATGAAGTGCTGCTTCAAGCGGGAGATAAAATTCCCGCAGACGGAATAATAATAGACGGCAATATAAAAGTTGACCAGTCCGTGTTGAACGGTGAATCGAAAGAAGCCACGAAAACAGCGGTTTTGCCGGGATATCAGGATGATAATGCGCCTATGGATTTTTTGCATGCGCACAAGGTTTTCAGGGGTGCGGTTGTGTGCAACGGCAACGGAGTTATGCAGGTCACGGTTGTAGGGGATAAATCTGTTTACGGCCATATAGCAAGCGAGCTTCAAGCTGGGGATGATCGTGAAAGTCCGCTAAAAGTCAAGCTGACGGAATTAGCCGGAAAAATAAGCAAATTCGGTTACATCGGCGGCACATCCATAGCTATAGCTCTTTTGTTCAAGCGCATTGTGATGAACAATAATTATGATCTTGCGAAAATTGCCGAATACTGCTCGCATTGGGGGCACCTGTTGAACGATATTGTCCATGCTGTGATGATGGCTGTGATAATAATAGTTGTTGCTGTTCCCGAAGGATTGCCGCTTATGATAGCCATAGTTAGCGCGCTCAATATGGGCAAGATGTTAAAGGACAATGTGCTTGTTCGCAAAATTGCGGGCATAGAAACTGCAGGCAGTTTGAATTTTTTGTTCAGCGATAAAACCGGTACAATAACAAAAGGCAAACTTGAAGTTGTGACATTTATAGACGGCGAGCTCAAGGAATATAAAAGTTATGGCGAAGTGCAAGGCGGCTTAAAAAAATACCTTTCTCTTTCAATTCATCAAAATACGGATTCTGTTATTTCAGGTAGAAAAATTGTGGGAGGAAACGCAACGGAGCGCGCAATTCTCGCATTTTCCGGAGAAGAAACGGAGAGCGTTGGTATTATCGGGAAAATTCCTTTTAACAGTACGAACAAATATTCCGCAACTTCAATAGAAGGCATGACTTTGATTAAAGGGGCTCCGGAAAAAATTTTAGCAAAATGCAAATATTATTATGATGGGGATGGGAAGAAATGCGAATACAGCGGCCATGCAGAGCTCAATAAAAATATAGATATGCTTGCTGTGCGTGCGATTAGAGTCGTAGCTTTGGCTGTTTCTGAGGCTCAGATAAAAGACGAGTCTTTGCCGGAAGATGACTGGATTTTGGTGGGTGTTGTTGGCATTAGAGACGAAGTTCGCCAGGAGTCTGTAACTTCCATAAGAGATGTTTTGGGCGCAGGTGTGAATGTGGTTATGATTACCGGAGATCGCAAGGAGACTGCTGTAGCCATTGCAAAAGATGCAGGTTTGATGAAGAGCGATAGCGATATTGTTTTGACATCAGACGAGTTTGCCGCTCATTCGGACGATGAAATAAAGGCAAAAATTAAAGATATAAAGGTGGTGGCGCGTGCCTTGCCTGCGGATAAAAGCCGTTTGGTTCGCATAACACAAGATTTGAATTACGTTGTTGGCATGACAGGCGATGGAGTTAATGATTCTCCTGCGCTTAAAAAAGCGGATGTTGGATTTGCGATGGGCGGTGGAACGGAGGTTGCGAAAGAGGCCGGAGATATAGTAATTTTGGATGATAATTTCAATTCCATAGCGAAGGCAATTTTGTATGGCAGAACTATTTTCAACAATATAAGAAAGTTTATAATTTTTCAGCTTACCATAAATGTCTCTGCGGTTTTGATAAATTTTGCCGCGCCTCTTTTGGGCATGGAGCCTCCGTTAACAATAATTCAGATATTGTGGATAAACTTGATTATGGATACTTTGGCTGCGCTTGCATTCGGCGGCGAAGCTGCTCTTGAGCGTTATATGGAGGAAACCCCTAAGCGACGAGATGAAGCGATTGTTAGCGGCAGTATGTGGAAGAGTATATTTACGGGTTCTGTGTGGATATTTATTTTAAGCTTAGTTTTTTTATTTTGCATGCCCTTTGACAAAACAACCATGCAAACCGCATTCTTTACATTCTTTGTTATGATAGCCATGTTAAATGCTTTTAATGCTCGCACTGAACGCATAAATATTTTTGACAACATAAGCGGCAACAAAAACTTTTTGCTTGTTTTGGGCTTAATAGTTTTAGTTCAAGTAGCATTGGTTTATTTGGGTGGCGAAATATTCAAATGCCACGGTCTTAATTTGGAGCAGTGGGGCATTGTGCTTTTGTTTGCTGTGTCTATAATTCCGGTGGGGATAATTAGGAAGGCGATTTTGAGGTAGGTCCTATATATAAAGAATCAATAAAAAGAGGTAAAGAAATACTTAAAAAAGTCGAGTATTCTGATTTTTGAGGAAATATTATGGCAAAAAAATGTTATAGGTTTGATTTTTCAATTGAAAACGTTCAAGGGGCTAGCATACGGCTTATGTACTCATGAAAATATTTCATATAGGTTCAAGAAAATTCAATGCATAGTCCAATTTCATTTTTTTCTGGATTGCGCGACCCACGAGTAGAGCGCACCAAGGCGCACCTTCTTGGGGACATTCTCTTCATAGCCATCTCTTCTGTAATCTGCGGAGCAGCCATGCAATTCCCTAAATTATGTATAACGCAACGAATTAGCCTTTAAAATACTCACCCAATATCTTAACGCCCTTTTCAATTTGCTCAAGTGTTGCGTTTGAAAAATTCAATCTCATTGTGTTTTTGCCGCTGCCGTCCGGGAAAAAGTGCGAGCCGGGCAAATATGCAACGCCCAATTCAACAACTTCCTTAAAAGTCGCTAGCAAATCACGCTCGCCCTCAAAATGGCCCCACACAAACATGCCGCCGTGCGGAACATCATATATAAACGATTTCGGAAAATACTCTTCAATGTATTTAACCATCTGGTCGCGCTTCTCTTTGTATATGGGAATTATGTTCTTCAAATGCTCTGTCAAATTATTTTTGAGGAACTCCGCAACTACAAGCTGGCTGATAGACGGTGCGCAAACATCTGTTGACTGCTTGGCTATAACAAACCTCCCGATAACAGCAGGGTCTGCAACTGCTACCGCAATGCGCAGAGAAGGTGCGATGATTTTTGAGAAACTTGCCACATAAACCACATTTCCGGCCTTGTCAAAAGTCTTGAGCGGAGGCACGGCTTCGCCTTCAAAACGTATTTGCGAATACGGGTCGTCTTCCAAAACCATAACTCCGTATTTCGCTGTTATTTCTGCAACTTTTTGGCGGTTCTCCGAGCTGTAAGTGCCACCTGTCGGGTTGCTGAAAGTTGGCACAACATACAAGAACTTGGGTTTGTGCTCTTTGATTTTTCTTTCCAAATCTGCTATATCCAGCCCTTCACTGCCGGAATGCACTCCAACCGCCTTGCCTTCATAAGTTTGGATAATCTGCAAAACGGATAAATAAGTAGGATTTTCCACAAGAACCGTGTCGCCTTTGTTCACAAAAGCCTTGCACATGAATTCAATTCCTTGCTGGCCGCCTGCGAGGACAATCATGTTTTGCAATTCGGTGCTTACGCTTTTATATTCAAGCAAAAATGTTTTTATCTGCTCCAGCAGCAACGCTTTGCCTTGCGTTGATTCATATTGAAGGCACTCAATAACTCCGTATTTTGAAATGAGGTTTTGCAAAATAGCATTAATCTGTTTTTCTGGCAAAGTTACAGAAGCTGGCATTCCGCCTGCAAAAGAGATAATATTGCCCCTCTTTAAAAGGTCAAAAATTTCCCTTATAGCACTGCCGTGGACATTTTTTAACTTGTCGCTGATATCGTATTCCATAGTGGGGAATATAGTAAATGCTGCCCGATTGCATTGTATATGATTTTCAAATTTTCTACATTTTTGCCATACAACAGGAGTTTCACATGACTAAAAGAGTTTATCTCTTCGGTAAAGGCATTACCGAAGGTAATGGTTCGCAGCGCAACTTGCTCGGTGGTAAAGGTGCCGGGCTTGCGGAAATGGCAAAAAGAGGTTTTCACGTTCCGCCCGGATTTACAATCACAACGGATGTTTGCACTGAATATTATGAACATAAGCGCAAAATACCGGCAGGGCTAGACGGAGAGGTTAAAAAAGCCATAGCTGCAATAGAAAAGCAAACGGGAAAGCAATTCGGCGGGGGTAAAAATCCGCTTTTGGTGGCAGTTCGCTCCGGCGCAAGAGAATCCATGCCGGGTATGATGGATACCATTTTGAATTTGGGCATGAACGATACAACTGTGGAAGTTCTCAAGGAAAAAAGCCAAAACGGACGCTTTGCATACGATTCTTATCGCCGCTTTATTCAAATGTATTCCGGCGTGGTTTTGCAAATTGAACGTGCAAACGAACACGAACACGACCCCTTTGAAGAGATTTTAACCGATGCCCGCAATAAAAGGGGAGTGGTGCATGATAACCAACTGCCCGAAGAAGACTTGAAAGGCATAATTGTGCAATTCAAAAGACTCATTCAGGAAAAAACAGGAAAAGCCTTCCCTAGCGACCCGTTTAAACAACTTGAAGGCGCAATAGGAGCCGTGTTCACCAGTTGGATGAATGAACGTGCTATTCTTTATCGCCGCAAATATAAAATACCGGAAGAATGGGGCACTGCAGTTAATGTGCAGTCCATGGTATTTGGCAACTTGGGCGATAGCTCCGGAACAGGCGTTGCATTTACCCGCAATCCGGCTAACGGCGATAATGAGTTCTACGGTGAATTCTTGGTGAATGCTCAAGGCGAGGATGTTGTTGCCGGTATTCGCACTCCGCTGAAAATTTCTTCAATGGCCACAACACCGAATATGGAGCATTGCTATAAAGAATTGTGCGATATTCGCAAACAACTGGAAAAAGAATTCGGAGATATGCAGGATTTTGAATTTACCATAGAAGACGGCAAACTCTATATGTTGCAAACCAGAAACGGCAAGCGCACAGCAAGAGCTTATGTTAAAATTGCGCACGATATGGTAAAGCAGGGCCTTATGACCCAGGAACACGCTATTGCAAGCGCAGACCCGGAAGCTATAGAGCAATTGCTTGCGCCTGTATTCAACAAAGATGCGTATCAAAAGGCTATTTCAGATAAATTGTTGCTCACAAAAGGTTTACCGGCCGGTCCTGGTGCTGCCACCGGAACCCTGGCTTTCACCGCAGAAAAAGCGGAACGCTGGGCAATGCTAGGGCCTGTGGTACTGGCTCGTGTTGAAACCAGCCCCGAAGATTTGCGCGGAATGATAGCTGCGAGCGGTATAGTCACTGCTAAAGGCGGTGTTTCCAGCCACGCTGCTGTGGTTGCAAGGCAAATGGGCAAGGTTTGCGTTGTTGGTGCTTCCGATATGGACATAAATTACAACACAGGCACTTTGACCTGCGGTGATAAGGTGATAAAAGAAGGCGATTTCATTTCAATCAATGGTTCCACAGGCGAAGTTATAAACGGCAAAATAGATACCGCTCCGTCTGAATTGATTCAGGTGTTGATTGATAAAACTCTTGCTCCGAAAGATTCTGCTCTGTTTGCAGACTACGACTTTATTATGAAGCTTGCAGATAAATATCGCAGGCTTGGCATTCGCACTAACGCAGATCAGCCGGAACAGGCTATGAACGCCGTGGCATTCGGTGCAGATGGCATTGGCTTATGCCGCACAGAGCACATGTTCTTTAAAGGCGATCGCATAGATCTTGTGCGTGAGATGATAATTTTTGCTCCGATTTACGCCGAATACAAGGCAAAACTTGCGGTTCGTCCGTATGATGCTGTTTTGCTTGAAAACGAATATCACATTCCTATCAGGCATTTCCGCTATGCTTTGGAAAGATTGCTGCCTATTCAGCAGGAAGATTTTGAGGGTTTGTTTATGGCAATGGGTGAGCATCCCGTTACCGTGCGTTATCTTGATCCTCCTTTGCATGAATTTTTGCCGTCTTCAAAAGACCAGATAGACGAGCTTGCCCGTAAACTAAATGTTCATTTTGCGCAGGTTTCGCAAACAGTTGCGTCATTGCACGAATCAAATCCCATGCTTGGCCACAGAGGTTGCCGTTTGGGAATAGTGTATCCGGAAATTTCCGAGATGCAGAGCCGTGCTTTGTTCCGTGCGGCTTTGGCTGTAGCGGCAAAGACCAAGAAAACTCCGCATCCCGAAATTATGATTCCTCTTGTAGGTTTTGACAGAGAGCTTGAGATGCAGCTTGAAATTGTGCATAGAGTTGCAAAAGAGGAATTTGCCGCAGCAAAGCGTACTTTGGAATACAAGGTTGGAACCATGATTGAAATTCCAAGAGCTGCAATTACCGCCGAGCAAATTGCAAAGCATGCGGAATTTTTCTCATTCGGTACAAACGATTTAACGCAAACCACGTTGGGCATGAGTCGTGATGATGCGGGTCATTTTTTGTCTTTTTACGAAAAAGAAGCCGGTATTATAAAGAGCGATCCTTTTGCAACTTTGGACCAGACCGGTGTTGGCAAGCTTATGGAAATCGCCGTTCAGGGCGGTCGCATAACTCGTCCGAACATTAAGCTTGGAATTTGCGGCGAACACGGCGGTGATCCGAGTTCCATTGATTTCTGCAATCGTTTAGGTTTGAACTATGTCAGTTGTTCACCGTTCAGGGTGCCGGTTGCAAGAATTGCGGCAGCAAAGTCTGCTGTGAAAGAAGCGCAGGCTGCATTTAAAGCGGTGGAGAGGCCCAATCTCGTTGTGAAAAAAAGCAAGGTGGTGAAGAAGGCGAAAGTGGCAAAGAAGAAAAAACTCTAGTAAATTGCCCTATGGGGAGACTGCTCTTTTGGCAATTTAGTTATCGCTCACAAAGCCATAATCTTACGGCGAGAAAGCCCGGTATAATTCATGATTTTGCTCACGGTTTCACCAGCGTCTTTCATAGCCTTGGCAGCTTGGATTAAGCCCTGGGTTAAACCTTGACTTATCCCACGCTTCTCGCCTTTCGCCTCCGCTTTAACAGCCATAGCTTCGGCTCTAGCTTCAAGTCTAGCCTCAGCTTCATCAATTTTCTTGAGAACGCTCTCATTGTACATCTGCTCTATAGTCATATCTACCACGCTAAACTCCTTGTAGCTTCCGTAAAGCTCTGAATGCATCTTAATCATGCGTTCCTTGAGCATAACAACATCACTATCTGTAATATAGCTTTTTTCTAGGCTCTTATGCAAGGTTTCGGCTATCTCATTTACATAACCTGCCAACCTATCCGCAAGCTCTTTACGCTTCTCTGAATCAGATTCGAATCTTTTCAACTCCGCACGAACCTTCAACAGGTAAAACGGCAAAAGCAAGGCAAGATGCTCAAGCTCGGAAATGCTATGCTCAAGAACCTTGAACGCGGGAACTTGGTAAACAATGCTCTTATCACCGGGAAAACGCATATCTATAGTCAGAAAATCCTTTGTCTTGCTCGTTTCCCAGTAAATAACAGCTGGAGCGGGCATCTCTATATGCATATGCGTGCCGTCTGCGGAAACAACCTTGCTCTCCAAGGCTATCTGGATGCTGTAGTTGAAAACCCTCAAGCATATCTCCATGTCGTCTTTTATCTGGGCTTCTATGAGATATGTGTCCTTTTGGTCTCCGCTGCGCAGGATTACGACCATGTCGGTGAATATTTCCCCCAGCTCTCCTGATTCCGGGTTTTCTGCTATGTACTCCCTCGGCTTCCTGACCTCGACAGCAGTATCTGGTGGGTAGTTCTTCTTGTAAATGCCGTTGATCAGATGCACAATGGCTGAGTTGCTTGCTTTTGCCATTATAAACTTTATTGACCTGTCGAACAGTTTCCGGGTTTTTCTAGAGATACCCTTAACAACAAAACTCTGTTTTTTCTTTTTCATACCTATTAGACGGAGTTCAGCGGATTTTTTTTCAAAAAAATGCATAAAAAAATTAATTTTCGTCAAAAATGTCGTTTTTGTGTGACATTCGTCACTTTCAATTATGCTTTAGATGCGTTTGCCCTGTGTCCCAAAGCGGCTAAATCAGCGTTTTCTATAGAAAATAATTTTGAGAAATGGAGGTTGAGAATTTTATATATTTGGTTAAGGAGTATTCAAAGACTATGTCTCGTGATAAGGCTATAGACCGAGCCATAGATGATTGCATACGCCGGAACATATTGAAGGATTTTTTGGAAGAGCATTCATCGGAGGTTCGTAATATGCTGCTAAGAGATTTGACTTTGAAAGAAGAGCGTACCGTTGCTTATATGGATGGCGTGGATAAGATTATGGGGTTGCATTAAAATGCACAGCCGCCTGGAAAATTCGTACATTAAAATCCTGAAGGATTTAATCAAAATCCCTTCAATAAGCTTTGATGGATTTGATAACAATAATGTAAAAAGATGCGCAAATGCCGTTTTTAACCTGTTCAGAGCGCACAAGTTTGACAAAGTGCGGTTTTTGGGTGAAAAAACCGGGAAACCTGCAGTTTTTGCGCAATTAAACGGAAACCCTAAGCTGCCTTCCGTATTGCTCTACGCTCACTACGATGTTCAGCCCGCAGCACCAGATGCCTTTAACCCTTACATCAAAAACGGCAGACTTTACGGCAGAGGCTCCGCAGATGACAAAGCGGCAGTAATACTTCACTTAACGGCTGCCCTAATTGCCAAAACTGCGCTGGGCAATGACTGCCCCACAATCAAAATTCTGATAGAAGGCGAAGAAGAATGCGGAAGCCCGAATTTAAGCACGCTACTCAAAGAATGCAAAGAACTTAAAAGCGACGTCGCTATTGTATGCGACTCATCAAACTGGGACGAAACTACTCCGGCAATCGTGAACTCGCTAAGAGGTGTGCTCTCTTTGGAAGTAGAGCTGAAATCCATGGCAAAACCTCTGCACAGCGGACTATGGAGTGGGCCCATACCCGACGTTGCCCAAGGACTTGCGCATATCCTGACAAAACTGGAACTCCCTAAACACTCCGCTAAAGCGCAAATGCCATATAGCGCAAAAAGATTGAGACAGGAATGCGAACTGCTCGGCAAAACGCAAATTCTGGTGAAAGAAAGCGAAATTCTAACTTCGCTCTGGAAGCAACCCAGCATAACTGTGACTGCAATAGAAGCAGGCAACAGAAAACTTGCGGGCAATGTGTTGCAAAACACAGCTTGGGCTAGAATCAGCATTAGAATACCGCCGGGAATGGATGTAAAAAAAGTCTTGAGCACAATCAAAAAAAATATAGAAGCCTCATGCCCCTGGGGACTCACACTCTCAATCAAAACAGAAAAAGGAATTTCCGAGCCCTGGGAAACAAAGACCGATAATAAATTCTTCAAAAAAATGCTTGTGGCTTTGCAGAAAGGCTATGGCAAAAAAGCAGTAGTGATGGGTTGCGGAGCTTCCATTCCTATGGTTGCGGCTTTAAGCAAAGCGTTCAAAGGCATGCCCGTTTTGCTGACCGGCGTAGAAGACCCCAAATCAAATGCACACGGCGAAAATGAAAGCGTTTCGCTTGATGTTTTAAGCAAGGCAATTGTGAGCGAAGCACTGTTCTTTGCGACTCTGGGGGAGAAATGACCATAGAAGAATCGCAAAGAGAAATAAAAGCTATCTTTGCCGCCTTTGAAAATTCCGATGATAAATGGAAATTCCTGCTGAAACTCGCAAAAGAGCACGAAGGGATGGATGCAAAGCTGAAAGAGGATAAGTTTATAGTCAAGGGGTGTGCGGCGAAAATGTTCTTGGTGCCTGAATTCAAAGATGGTATTTTGCATTTTCACATGGACACGGAAGGCGGCGAAAGTACTCCGCTTTTGAGCAGAGGCTTGGGCGTGCTTGCGTTAAAAATCTACAACAAGCAAAAACCGACAGACATTCTGGCTGCAATGCCGGAATTTTTTCAGGAAATTGGTTTGCAAATAGGCTTAACGCCAACCAGAGCAAACGGCTTCGCAAGTCTTTTGAAACAGATTTATATGTATGCAAAAGTGTATTCCTTAATTGCGAGATAAAATCTTGAGAATAGAAAATCCAAAAAAGTTCTTTACAAAGTTCAATATTGCGGTGCTAATTATATTCGCTGCATTGGTAATTTCTTTGTTCACAGGATACAGAACCATAAAAAACAAAGTTATATATCTTCTATCCAATCCAACCGATTTAGGTTCGGTAATAATAATTCCGCAAGGCTTTGATGCAGATTTTCCCTTTAAATTCACATGGAAATCCGTAAATATTAAATTTGAAGACGGGACTAATTTATTTTTTGAAAATCCCAGAGTATATTTAGACCCAAAGCTCACCACCAGACGTGAATTATTAAACATTTCAATAGACAGCATCTATGCAAAAATAATCCCCGGCGACAGTTCAGAAAGCAGCACGGAAATCGAATCCATAAGCCAACCTGATTTATGGCTGCCTTTCAGAGTTTCTGTAAATGTAAACAAAGCTGCTGTAGATGTTAAGGATATCGGGGCATGGAATTTGGATTCTCTTACTGCTGTAAAGTCCGGGCGGCAAAAAAGATTTTTCATAAGAGCAAAAGATATTAGAGGAACACATCTGGCAAAAAATTTATTCTTAAATGCAGATTACAGATGGAATGAATCGTTTGCCGATGCTTCAATTTCCATTTCCGATAAAATCAGCGACTCTCTTACTTTTATGCTTAATGCGCCCAGACTGCACCTGGAAGATTTATCCGGGGAAATAACGGCAACCGTAGCCGATTTGCCGTTTTGGTTAAAAGACAAGTGGCCAAGCGAAGCACCGAAAATTGAGAAGATAACTTTGCACTCAAATACCCATATAAATGCTTTAACCGGCAAACTTGATTTTGATCTGTCTTTAAGAACAAAGATCGGAGAAGTTTGGCAATTGCCGGCATTTGATGCAACAATAAATGCTCAAGGCAGCAATTCCGGCATTTCGCAAAGCGAAATTTTATTGAAAGGGAAAAATGGCGAGAACATCAGATTCAAAGGCAATATAGATACAAATCTGGACGGAAGCGGAGAACTTGAAGTAAATGGAATAAGCATAACACTTGGACCGGAAACTTTGCCCACAGGTGTTAAAATTCACAGAATCACAAAAAAAGGCAAGGCCGTTTTTGCAAACTTCACAACAGAAGCCGGTTCAAATTTCATTGCAAATTTAGCAGACATAGATAATCCGGTAATCACTTTTTCCGCAAATATCGCTCCAAAAGAACCCTGGGCAGTGCAATGGAGCGGAGATGAAATGCTGAGACTCGCAAGCCCAACAATCTTAACTGGTTCATTTGATTTTAAGGAAACAAAGCTAAAAGCAAATTTAAAAACAAAAGTTCCTTATGCCTATTATGCCGCCGCAGATGATTTTGAAGTTTCGCTTTGGTTAGATACCGAAGGCATTCGTTTTCCAAGCGGTACAATAAAACGCAAAGGTTATGAAAGCACTTTTACCGGCAAAGTCATGTGGGATGAGGAATATTTTACCTTTAAATTGAATCAACCCGGCGGTGGAGAAGCAGAAATTCATGGGACTCTTGATCCAAAAATAGAATTGAGTTTACAAAATGTAAATACCGCAGAACTGCCTTTTGCAGATACTACCATGTTAAAAGGTTACAATGGACTTGTGAGCGGAAACTGGAATCACGATTTTGAAAAAGAAAAAGGAAAGGCCTCCGTTTCTTTATCAACTGTTATTAAAGACTTTGCGGTATATGCAAATGCAGAAGTTGAAATGCATGGAGATTCTCTAAATATTAAAAAAATTGATGTAGATCATAACAATAAAAAAATTGACGGTTTCTTATTTGCATTGCTGCCTTCTGCCGCCAGAAAAGAACCTGATATTCTGCGGGCAAAACTGCATATTTCCGATATGGATTTAACATCTCTTTTTGCCATGTTCGGGGATTCTACCCTTTTAAGCGGCTATGCAAACGGAAGCTTGGAATTGAATGAAAAAAAAGGATTGCTGGGCGAGATAATATTTACAAAAATCGCATTAAGAGGGGTTGATACCAATGCGGTAAATTTTCCGAATTTATACCTTAATGCAACAGGAGATTCCGTAACAATTGCCAATAAGATATTTTTGGGTTACGAAGGTTTATGGAACGGAACATTGAAAGCGGTAATGAAAAATCCAAAAGGAAAAAATGATTTTCCGCTTTATCTTTCTTACTTTACAAATAATATGGGCAATAAAGGAAGCCTCACTTTCAATGGCTTTTTGAGCAAAGATTTTAAAAACATATTCGGAAATGCGCAAGTATTGGGCGACTGGTTTTTGCCCGGTGGAGCCGGTGAAATAAAAAAAGCAAATGTCAACATAAGCGCAAGAACCGCATTGGGGAAAAACGCATTGGATTCTCTCTCGGCAACCTTTAACTCCGGGCAAAACATCTATGAAATGGATTTTTTGAAAATGCCGTTCACATTAAGCGGAAGGGTTAGAAGAGGAACGCTTTTTGCCGATTCAATTTTTGTATATGGGCAAAATGATGAAAAAATAACGGCAAAATTGCAATTTGACTTAAATGAAGCCAACATAAAAGACTTATCTTTTAATACAAAACAATACACATTATCGCTGGAAAACGGCCAGCAGCTTCAAATAAAAAACGGCTCGGGAAAAACAATGCTGGATTCTACCGGAGTGACGATTGCCGCCGATTTGCCGTCAATACTTTACCGTTTGGAAAGCGCAGATTACGGAAAGGCAGAAGCTCTTTTAAAAGGACAAGCCATATACAGGCTCCCGTTTCAGATTGGACAAACTCAAGCAAATTCACGCATAACAGGAGATTTTGAAATTAGCAAAGCCTCGTATCATAAAATTCTGGATCTTGTGCCGGACCCTCTGCATATAGATAAGACATGGAAAAGCCTGAACAAATTTCTAGCACCTTTTTTAAAGGAAACAAGAGGGAGCGCAACTGAAAAAGCAGCTTTAACCAGCCGTCCAACGGACCTTAGAATAAGAATTCAAACAGGAAGAGAAGAGGCAAAAGTCAATACCAATTTTGCAGTATTTGCATTTGTGGTGGATATGACTGTACAGGGAACGACAAGAAATATTTTACTCTCAGGAGACATAAATGCCACAGGCGGTGGACAGATTGGCTATAGCGATTTTGCAATGTACAAGCTATCTAACTTAAGGGTTTATTGGCAAAATACATCTGTAAAACAAGGTATGATAGAGGCACGATTAGAAAATAATTATCAATTTTGCACAAATAAAGACGAAGCATGCGATGTTTATGTTGACTTAATCGGGCCACTTAGCAAGCCAAACGTGCAGCCTACCGCAAATTGCAATGTAGAAGCTTCTCCGGCACTCATTTATTATAGCATGTTGCTCGGTTGCATTTCGGAAAATTATGATGATGGCACAAACATAGACCGAGACAAAGTTGTTGGAAAAGTTTTCGGCAAGGCTATGTCTTCTACAATAAATCGCCTTGTCGGCGGAAAAATGATAGGGGATATAGATTTTAAATGGAAAATTTTGAATGATACTCAGCAGGAAGAAGATACCAATTATGTAAGAGTTCCGATTAGTCTTTCCAAGTGGGTTAAAAACTTGGACTTGATTTTCGGATACACAAATACAAATGAAAATAGCACAAATCCTCGTTATGACCAGTCTTATGAAGTTGGCCTTCGTTATTTGCTGCCGGTTTTTGATTCTACGGATGTAAATCACAATTTAATAGATCCATCGCTGGAAATAAGCACTAATTTGGTAGCGCGCCGTTATTTTCCAACAGAAACGGCAAGCGATGAAACTCGTTTGGAAAAAAATGTAGGATTAATTTACAGGCACAGATTCTGGGATGCTTGTATTTTAGGCATTGGTCGCTGTAAGATTGAGGAAGATTGAAAAATATTCTGGAAAAGTTTTATTTACGCACGATGGATTTAGAATTTTTATTTCCGCACCGGGTTTATGGGGCGCATTCAGGGAGAGCAAACTGAAACACATAGCCATTCGGTGATCGTTGTAGGTTTCTATTGTTGCTGCTCTTATAATTTCCGGAGGAGTTATTTCAATAAAATCATCGCCTTTTATCACCTCTGCGCCAACTTTGCGGAGTTCATTTGCCATTGCAGATATTCTGTCGGTTTCTTTTACCTTCCAACTAGCTATGCCTGTGATTTTAGTTTTGCCTTTTGCATAGCAGGCAAGTGGACAAATTGTCATGGCAGCATCGGGAAAAAGAGTTGCATTTACATTTATTCCATCAAAGCAATTCTTTAGCACATCCAAAAACATAACATCGCCCTGCAAGCTGTTTTTTTCAATGCCTTTCACAATTACATTCCCTTTTGTTATGGCAGCTCCGGCCCAAAAATAACTCGCAGAAGAAGCATCGCCTTCTATGTGAAGCTTTTGCCCTTTGTAAACTCCCTTTTCAATTTTAAAGCGTTTGTAATCTTCATTTTCTGCTTTTATTCCGAATTTTTCCATAAGGCGTATTGTCATATAAACATAAGGTTTTGATATAAGCTCACCATCAACAATTATTTCCAGCGGTTCTTTGCAATACGGCGCAGCAATTAAAAGCGCAGTTAAAAACTGGCTGGAAATATTTCCCTTTATGTGAACCGTTCCGCCGTTTAATCCGTTTGCTTTTATCTTTAGCGGCGGGCAACCTTCATTTTGCATATATTCAATATTTGCGCCCAAATAACGCAAGGCATCCACCAAATCCTTTATGGGCCTTTCGTGCATTCTGGGTTCGCCACGTAAAATATATTCGCCGGTTCCAACGCATAGCGCAGCGGTCAGGGAGCGCATGGCAGTTCCTGCATTGCCTAAAAACAGATCATTATTTTTATTTTTGAGATTTTCCAAAGCCTCTCTCATATATCTGGTATCATCGCTTTCCAAAATGCCTGTGAATTCGCTCTCCCCTTCTGCCAAATACGCCATTAGCAGCACTCTGTTTGAAATGCTTTTTGAGCCTGGTACTTGAACGGTACCGTTAAAATGCGAGCTTGGCTGCAGGGTTATCATAATTGAGCTTTCCTTGCTTCATAACCAGGTGCCTGTATGTGGCACTATTGTAGAATGAGGGATTATGTGTTGCCATGATAACTGCCGTGCCGGTTGCGTTTATTTTTTGAAATATTTTATAAACTTCAGTTGCATTTTCCGGATCAAGGTTACCGGTAGGTTCGTCTGCGATTAAGAGGTGGGGGCTGTGGATCATGGCACGGGCAATAGCGACTCTTTGTTGTTCTCCACCGGAAAGCTCTGCTGGCATTGCGTTTTTCTTTTGCATTATTCCAACGGTGCTAAGTGTTTCCAAAACGCGTTTTTTTATTTCGGTTTGCGTGTAATCTGTGGCAACCAAAAGCGAGAGGGCCACATTTTCATAAACGGTTCTATCCGAAAGCAGTTTAAAATCCTGGAACACAATTCCAATTTTTCTTCTAAGTGCCTGAATTCGCCTAAGTGACATTTTTTGGCTATCAAAATGTTCTTTGTCAAAGTCTATCAAAACCTGTCCTTTGCTTTTTTTATCGGGAAACTCATCCATATAGATCATTTTCAAAAGCGTAGTTTTACCCGCACCGCTAGCTCCGGTCAAAAACACAAATTCCCCTTTGCTTATCTTCAAATTGACATCAGAGAGCGCAACTGTGCCACCCGAATAGGTTTTGGAAACATGGAGGAAGGAGATCATAAAAACGAAATATAGAAAATATGCAAGTATTCAAAATCTAGCCATGGTCATAGGCTATAAATTTGGTATCAAAAGCTATTATATAGAAAGTTCCGAAAGTGCTGCGGTAACCAAGCATCGGAGCCTTGTCGCTAAATCTAAACCTTATTATTTCAGATTCAGAAGGAACTTCATTGGGCACACTGAACCTCAGTTGTTCCCGGTTGATTTTTTCATAGCCTCTATTTCTGTCAAGCGTACGTAAATCTTTCCAAGGTATATTGCCGAGAACATTAATTCTATTTATCAAAGCTATTTTATGTTCTTTTTCCAAGCTATCATAACCAAAATCGGGATGCTTTACAATAAGCCTGAACGAAAACCTCGGCGGGTGTTCATCAGGGTAATAGCCAGGTTCCAAAGATTTTATTTGTGGCGGTTTGTCTTGTCTTTGTTTAGGTATCTTCTTCATCAGCATCCACAAGCAGCGTCTTAAAATAAGTCTTCATGGACTCTTGCGTAATTTCTCCACCGCCTTTATTATAAGTAGTTATCCAAGGAGTATCCTCATGTGTTAGATTGCGAAGCTTCCACGCCGAAAACTGCCCGTAATACTTATGTACCATATCCAAGACTTCACGTGTCTTTTCGCCAAAAACATCATAGGCATCCGCATCATAAGGTATAGGTATAGGAGTAGAGCCTAGCCCTTTATAATGATGATAAAGGTCAACACATACAGGACCATGTTCCCACGCCTCTATACGCTCACTGAACAATGGAGTATCCAATATAGCTAAATGAAAACCCTGTGCATAATAAACAAGTTTCTGTAGCTTTAAATTCGACATAAAATCACCGACATCAGGCTCTTGCCGCTTAAGAAAATAATTCGCTACATCAAAAACATTGCACATTTTAATATCCTCTATTTGAGAATATAGAAAATTACTCACAGTTTCAGGCAACGCCCATTGCTACGCTATGTGCGGCGCATTATGCTTGCTACGCAAGCACTATGCGCTTAGTCCTGGAGACACCTAACAGAGAACAAGTGCGTCTTACTGCCGCTGTTGAACCTGCTCACGTAGCCGAGGTCGTAGTCCATGCCCCGGCTGTAGGCGTTGTTGTTACCGTACTCACTGCTACTCCACCAGCGGCCGTAGTTGCCGACATTGGAGAATCTGCCATCAGAAGGGCCGAGGCCGCCCGGCAGAGCCGAAAAACCATAGTCATCCGTGCCATTGCCAGAACTACCTTTATAATCATTCCAACCGCTCTTAGCTTTCAGCTTGGTTCCTGCCGTTGCGCCTCCGCCAACATAATTTATCAATACACTCCACTCTGCATCGCTGGGAATATGCCAGCCAGAAGGGCAAACAGTCTGGGCTGTTTGCCAATTATACAAACGGCCATATTTGGCGCAGTTATCTGGCTTATTGCCATAACATTTGCTGCCACTCGCATTGTAATTCAAATTCTCCGCCATCCACATTTGGCTGCCTAGCTTGACCGTTTTGTACTTCTTTCCATCCCTTTCATCATCCACCGTATTCAGCATAGCAACCTGCCTCTGCTGCCCGTGAGCAGAAATTGCGAAAAACATAAAAAGGATTATCGCTGCATATAATCTCATAGCAGGAATATAGAAAACGCAATTTACTATATTCCCTTTGTGCCTTTAATCCTTTACATTGTTTTAGCGCTTGCAACAGTTGCTTTTTGCCAGATTGATTTGGTTAAGCAGCAGGCTGAGATCAACAGCGCAAAGGCTGATTTGGAAGAAGCACGGCAGGCACGGGATATGGCGGTTGCCAAGCGTTGGCAAGAAAAGGCCAGGCATAACGAAGAACGAGAAAAACTTGAACAGCAACTGGAAAATCGCAAAGAAAAAACCGAGACCGTGCTTTCCGAAAGAACAAGGCTTTTTGAAGAACTGAGAATCGCAAGAGAAGCGTTGAGCTTTGCAAACGAAGATGCGGATAAGGCGAAAATTTCATTTAATTCTGTGTTCCCAACTCAAGACAGGGTGCAAGAACTGGAAGGCGCAAACAAAGGTGCTTCGCATTTTACAATTCCAGAAATTTCACTGGCAAAAGACTCTCCATTGCAAGCTGCGGAAATTCTATTTTCACTTGCTAAAAAAAACATCAAATACACAGCAGAAATTGAAAAAGGCGATTCGCTGGTCAGATTGGGCGGATTAGGGTTTGTACCATACGCATCAACAGCAGATGAACAACCATTGTTGGTATCCGTAGATCCATTTTTGGATTCACGCTTAGCGGCAGAATTTGCGAACAAGGAAGAAAAAACATTCGGGGAAAAATTTGACAAATGGATGCAAGACGGCGGAATTCTGATGTACCCGATTTTATCCATGCTGGTAGTTGCTCTGCTCTTGATCGCAGAACGCATTTTTATTATGATGCGAAGCAAAAAATATATGAAGCAAATTGCCGAAACTATTGCTAACCCTGAGTTGAAAACAAGGGAAGAAGCAGAAAAGGCAGTTGAGGCATTGTTCACAAAAATCGTTTCGAATTTGGAGGCTCGCCTTCCGGTTATAGCCGTTCTGGGCACAACCGCGCCATTGGTTGGATTGTTGGGAACCGTTATGGGAATGGTTGAACTTTTTGATGTAATCACCATACACGGCACAGCAGACCCAAAACTTTTGGCAGGCGGAATTTCCATAGCATTAGTGACCACCGAGGCTGGACTAACGGTTGCAATTCCGGTGCATTTGCTGCACACATGGATTGCGGGCAGAATTGAAAAGAGAATCAGCAAAATGGATTATGCGGCGATGATTATGATAAATGAGCGGTTTAAAACGCAATAACTTTTTCTATATTACGCAAACATGGAAATAATACAAGTTATAGGCGCTCATGCCAACAACTTAAAAAATATAGATGCAAATTTTCCGGTTGGAGGGATCACAGTTGTTTGTGGACCATCAGGCTGTGGAAAATCCAGTCTTGTTTTGGATGTGTTGCATGCGGAAAGCCGCCGCAGATATTTGGAAACACTTGGCAGCTCCGCAGTCACAATGCTCAGGGGGCCAAAGCATGTTCCCGTAAAAGCCATTCACAATTTAAGGCCGAGCATAGCACTTGAATGCGGAGATAAAATAATCTCAAAAAGAGCTAACGTCGCAAGCCTTGCGGAAGTGGCATCCATGCTCAGAATTTTGTTTGCGGAATGCTCGCACCCGGCTTGCCCAAAATGCGGGCTTGAAATGAAATCGCTAACACCACAGCAAATGGTGGAAAAACTCTCCACGCTAACAGACGGAACAAAGTTCCAAATTTTAGCTCCGGTTGATACATGCAACAGAAATCTTGATGAGCTTGCAAAAATTTATATGGCACAAGGTTTTATAAAAGCTATGGCCGATGGAAATGTAATTTCATTGGATTTTTTAAGCAGAAATTCTGGAAGCCTTGTTCCAAAGGAATTTTATATAATCATAGACAGAATTATAGCAAAGGCAAACCAACGCACAAGGCTTTCTGAAGCGATAGACACAGCTTTGAAAGTAAGCGAAAATCTGATTTTGGCAAATGTAGAAAATCAAAAAATGTTTCTCTCGCCAATTCCACGTTGTGAAGTGCATGGCTGTTCTGCGGAACTTTTAAGCGAGCGGCATTTTTCGCCATGGAGCAATATTGGGCAATGCCCAAAGTGCAAAGGCACCGGCCTGGACTGCCCTATTTGCAACGGTTCACAATTGAGAGAAGTTGCACAGCAAAGCAAATGGGAAACCTATTCCTGGCTTTCTTTGCATTCAAAAACTTTACTGGAATTGAACAAAGAACTCCCGATCTATTTAGAGCGTGTCCCCGAAAGATTAAAAGCCACGCTCCTTGACATACCGCTGAGAATTTCAATCTTATGTGATTTAGGTCTGGGACATTTGAGCCTTGGCCGTTTGGCAGAAACCTTGAGCAGCGGCGAAGCGCAAAGGGTAAGGCTTGCCGCGCTTTGCACAGGACATTTAAACGGAGTGTTACTATGCATAGACGAACCAGCAAGCGGCCTGCACGAAAAAGATGTTGAAAAACTGTGGAACGCCCTTTTGCATCTAAAATCCAGAGGCAACACATTGGCATTGATTGAGCATCATCCCTGGGTGATAAAGCGTGCGGACAATATTATTGAAATGGGCCCGGGGGCAGGCGAATTGGGTGGGGAAATTGTCGGCAACGATGTAGGGGCAGCCTTGTGTGGCTGCCCCGCAGCACCACAAAATCGCCCCAAAAACCATAAATCATATATAAACATTTCCAATGCCAGCGTTCATAATTTGAAAAATTTGGATATTAAAATTCCCATCGGTGCAATGACTGTTATTTGCGGAGTTAGCGGTTCCGGAAAGAGTTCACTTTTGTGGGGGGTTATTGAACCTTTGGCTTCCAAGAAAAAGGTGAAAGGCATTGAGGCTGTTTTGGCGGCAAGAACCGGCAGAGCTTTTGCGCAAAAGCGGAGCACAATAGCTACTGCAATTGATATTATGCATGTTTTCAGAAATCTGTTCGCAAGTTTGCCGGAGAGCAAAGTGCGTGGATATTCTGCGGCAAAATTCGTCACTGATAAGCCGGGCGGTCGTTGCGAAATTTGCAAAGGCACAGGTTCTCTGTTTGACCCAAGTGGCTATGAAGAGAGTATATGCCCGATTTGTTTGGGCAAAAGATACAGAGACGAGATTTTGGAAGTTCGCTATAAGTTGTTATCCATTGCAGATGTTTTGGATTTATCTGTTTCAAGAGCTATGGAAATTTTTGAGAATTTTGAACATGTGGTCCCAAAATTAAAACCTTTAGCAGACACAGGTTTGCACTATTTGCGCCTTGGCCAGCCCACAACGCATTTAAGCGGCGGCGAACTGCAACGACTAAGACTTGCGCAAGACTTGGCAAAAGCAAAATTGCCCAACACTCTATATCTATTCGACGAACCGGCCAGAGGCCTGTCGCTAAAAGACACTACCCTATTGCTGAATTTGCTAAAAGGCTTAACGCAAAAAGGCCACACAGTAATTTCCATTGAACACAACGAGCTGTTCAGGAATCAAGCGGATTGCATTTTGGAATTAGGACCAGGGGCAGGCGCAGAGGGCGGGTATATTGTCTGAACCTAGTAGCCGAGCTAGCGCAGGCGGAAAACGTCTGAACCCCGATTTTCAGGATTAAGGGATTTACATGATTGTTAAGCACAGTGCTTTGAAATCAAGGAAATCCCTTAATCAAGTGAATCACGGTTCAGACAGTTTCTTCGCTCTTCAGTCTTGCACGCAGCGAACGGAAAACAAGTTCGACTTATCGTCGCTGCTCCAGTTGGCTTTCTCGAAGTCGCAATCTATGAAGTAGGCGTTGCTCCAGCTATAGCCCCACTCATCGGCACTCCACCAGAGGCCGATTTCGCCGACATAGTAGAATTTGCCAAGCGAGTAGCCGTAATAACCGCCCGGCAGAGCCGAAAACCCATAGGTGTCTTCGCACGAATAATAGCTACCTGAGTCTGAAGGGCCACAATAACTCCAGCCTGTTTTCGCCTTCAAATGCTTGCCCGCCACAGAGTTACCGCCAACATAATCGAACAACTGGGCCCTATCATAATCGCCGGGAATATGCCAACCAGAAGGGCAAATGCCACGATGCTTGGATTGAACCTGACCAGAGCAACTATTATCATTGCAACTCGGGTCAAGCTCCATAGCTGTCGCCCAATT
>Ga0209755_10001984_pt1 | contig 29407 bp, 26 predicted proteins | sample TergutCo191P1_FD_187301 | JGI IMG/M metagenome (GOLD analysis project Ga0209755, IMG submission 187301) | Cornitermes sp. P1 segment gut microbial communities from Petit-Saut dam, French Guiana - Co191P1 (SPAdes) (version 2) | ecosystem: Host-associated > Arthropoda: Insects > Digestive system...
CCATCCGATCTTTGGCGAGAATGCAGCGAGATTTTTTTTATGGGAAAACATAGTCCGCTTCGTCCCAAAATTCTGCTTTTTTTGCATCGCTTGGTTTCTTTTTCTGCAATGGGAACCGGAGCTTTGCCGCCATTGCCGGCTTCTGCCGGCGCAAAGCGATGGCTTATTCAAACAAATGTTTACGATAGAGATGAAACTCCAAAGGAAAAATTGAGAACTGTGAATTCTCTTTACAAAGAATTGTTTCCCAAGAATCCCGCTTTAGCTTGCCACGCTTTGCAATTCTTCGCTGAACCTGTGGATGAAAATTCTTATTTCTGTCAGAGAATTTTTCCATGCGAATTGTGCCCTGTGTCTGGAATTTGCAGGTGGGCAAAAATTGTATATTTATGAAAAAATAGGAGACATACTATGAAAACACCCCGTTTTCTCGTGGCGGCATGCATTGCGCTTGCCTTGGCATTCACCTTTTCCTGCTCGTCAGACGACGATGATATTGGCGGCGATATTGGCGGCGGCATTGGCATCGGCTGCAGCATTGATGATTACAGGATTGTTGAGATAGGCGACCAGACCTGGATGGCTGAAAATTATAATTGCGAAGTAGATGGCAGTGTATGCTATGATAATAATCCTGCAAATTGCGTTACTTACGGTCGTTTATACGATTGGGCCACAGCTATGGGTTTAAATTCAAACTGCAATTCCAGCGCTTGCTCAGACCAAGTCCAATCCAAGCACCGTGGCATTTGTCCTAGTGGTTGGCATATTCCGAGCGATGCAGAGTGGGATGAGCTGTTGAAAGTTGTTGGCTCAGGCGCTAAATTGAAGGCAGAGAGCGGCTGGAACAACAACGGCAACGGCACTGATGATTTCGGCTTTTCGGCTCTGCCTGGCGGCCGCAGCTACGGTAATGGTTTCTTCAATGTCGGCTACGGCGGCATCTGGTGGAGTAGCACTGAGGACAATGCTACCGAAGCTTACAACCGGAGCATGAACGCCAGTGGCAGCAATATGCTCAGACTCTACGACGGTAAGTCAATTCGGTACTCCGTTCGCTGTGTTCAGGACTGAAGAGCGAAGAACCGCCCATAGCAAAGCGTAGTTCAGACCTTCTACGCCTTAACGTCCAGCCCACCGGTGCTCTTTTCCGTTTTCTCAGCTACTTTCACCGCCTGAATCTTTGGTGTTTTTCCGTAAATTAGTTCTCCCAGCGATAGCCCAATGTCTGTGAGCTCCTTTGCAAGAGTTTCTCTTTCTGCGTTTATCACTTCGCTGGCTGTTCCAACTTCGTCTTGCATGCGGATGTTCAAAATGCCTTTGCTCAAAGTTAAATCCACATGCACATTGCCCAGATTTTTTACCTTGGTGTCTATTGAAAATGAAATCGAAGATTCCCGTTTGTCTTTAGAACCGCCCTTGCGCTCGTCTTTTACTTTTAGCCTGCCTTTTTGCAGCTCTCCTTCGTGCATAAAGTAAAATATGTTTTCCTTGTCGCTTTGCACACGAGTGTCCTGGTCAACTCGGGTCCATTGAATTTGCTCTTTTAAATTCTGCAATACCGGTCGCATTTCTTCCGGTGCTTTCTCTAAAACCCGTTCAACTGCTTTCTGCAACATTTCCGGTTGCAATGTTTTTTCCTTTGGCAATTCCTGCAGCAATTCTTTTTTTATCGGCTCCGGCAAATTTTTGAACAATTCGCCTTCGTAATTCCCCTGCGCTTGGTATTTCATAAAAGTTTGCGTGATCTGCGTTGGCAGCGGCAGGTTTATGGGCATATTATTCACAACACGCCATAATAAATTCGCTTGGTCTTTTGGAACGCTTGTGCCTTGCTCGGTTTGCACGGAAACCTCGTGGAGCGCGCTTGCAAAGGTTCTGATCAATTCGGGGCTTTCTGGTAATTTGCCGTTGTTAAAAGATAAGATGTTTTCTCTTAGTTCCAATGTTTGCGGAGTGAATGGTAAACCTGTTTTTAGCCAGAGATTTCTCTCTTCGGTTGGGATTGGTATGCTTGCCGGCCAGGGCTGTAATATAAATTTCGGCTCAACAGGTTTTGTTTGGTCTGGAATTTGATGTAGCGAAAATGCGAGCTCAATTTTTGGCGGTATCGGTACATTTTTCGGAATGTCGGGTAAAATTTTTTCTATTGGAAAGTTTTTTGGCAACGAAACTTCATATACCATTGTGTTTGCTGCTTGCGGAATATCTCTTTGCGGCAGCGGCCCGGTTATGACTTCTGCAAATACCGGTTTTTCTCCCAATGCTACGGATAAATTTTTCGCCAAGTCCTTTGGCACTTCAATTCCGGTTCTTTGCAAAATAATTGTTTCCAGTTCTTTTAGCGGAGCTGTTTGCAGTTCTTTTGGAATGCCGAGTTCCTTGAACTCCTGCAATACATTGAGAATTGTTTGAAATGTCTGCGGCGGTAGCTGTGGTAGCGGCAATGATGATGTCTGTGGCAATGATGGTTGCTGCAGTGGTTGTAGCGGTTGCGGGACTGGTGATTGCTGTATTGGTGTTGGCGGCAATGGTGATGCCGGTAACGGTGTTGGTGCTGTTGATCGTATTGATGGCGTTGGTTGTGTTTGTTGCGTTGGTAGTGGTGGCGGCGGCGGCATTGGTAGTTGTGTTGATAACTGCGTTGGTCGTGATGGCGGCGGTGGCAATGGTGGCAACGGTGGCGGTGGTAGTGGCGGCAATGACGGTGATGGTGTTTGTGGCGACGGTGGTGGAGGCAATGGTGAAACTTGCTGCTGCTGTTGCGGTTGTGTTTGTGGTGGTGGTTGCTGTGGAGCTTGCGGAATTTGTTGCGGAATCTGCTGTTGTGGCTGCGGTAATGGCTGTTGCGGTTGTGGCAACGGTTGTTGCGACTGTGACAGTGGTTGCTGTTGCTGCTGCGGTTGCTGCGATTGTGGTTGCGTTGGTAATGGCGGTAACTGCGGTATAGGTTGTTGTTGTGGCTGCGGTAATGGTTGTGATTGCGGGGTTGTAGTTTGTGTTGCAATGGGAGTGGCAGTTGTCGTTGCTGTCGTGGGTGCTGTTGCAGTTGCGGTTATGTTTCTTATGATAGTTTTTGCGCTTTCAAAGTCATTTTTGGAAAGAACTAAAATCAATTTTATTTCCTGCGGAACTTCCATATTGAGCTTGGGCTGCAAAGTTTTTACCACCTCTCCAACGAGATTTCTTATGGGTTCCGCAGATGCGATTTTGTCGGTTAAACTTTGCTGAATGGCACTTAGCAAATTCAATATTTTTCTTGCAGGGATATTTTCCTGATTCACAGAGATATGGTCTCTTGCCTTTTCCAAATTTCTTGCCAGCTCCGGGAACTTGTTCTTCAATTCCAAAATCAAGCGTGAAAGCTCATCTATTAGCTTCAGCTTTTCCGTATCTAGCTGAACAGAACCTTTTTCTGTTAATTGAGAATTGAGAGTTGAGAGTTGAGAGTTATTTTTTGACTCCTGTTCCTTTACATTTGGATCAGGCGGCGCTTCGCCGGAAACTGCCAAACGTATAAGAGTATCAATTTTCAATTATAGCTCGCCTCTTTCTCTGGCCAGCCGGATAACCGTTTCAACATAATCACGAGGAACACTTAGCCATTTTGCTATTTCACTGTCTGTACGGCCTTGCCTTGCCCAGTCCAGAATTTGCTTTTTGTCTTTGGCCTTGCGGTCGTAGCTCGTTTCATCTGCAGATGGAGTAATTCTCGTGTTGTTTGGGCTTGGAACTCTTATATTGGTTTTGGTAATCTTTTCTGTTGTGGCTATTGGCCCGGTGACTGCTTGAGTTTTTTTGGTGCCGTAGCCACGTAAGGAATCAAGAGCGTCTTTCATTCTTTGAACAGCTTCTGTTACCCTTTGCTTTGCGGTTTTCCTTAGCTTTGCTGGTTCGGGTTCTTGCTTAGGCTCGGGTTGCGCTTTCTGTTCTGCGGGCATCTCTGCGGGTTTAACCTGCGGAAGAGGTGGCTGGCGGAAGCGGGTGGCAAATACGGTTGGGTCTATGCCGGAGAGTGGTGGTGGCGGCGCAGGTTCCGTTTGCAGTTCCATCAATCTTTCTGTTACCTTTTCTACCTCTTTGGAGCGACGGCTGATTTTTATTATCAGAAATATGATTACAGTGAGCAGTATGCCGGCGGTAATGGAGATTCCCTTTATTAATGAATCTACCAGAGCGGTTTCTTCTTCGTTTACGGTTTTAGGAGCATCTGCCTTTGTGATGGCATTCCTAGTTAACAAAATGCGTTCCCACAGGTTTTTTTGGGTTTCCTTGAGATTTTTCTGCAATCTTTCATCTGTTTCTCTGCGGAGCACAAAGTTTATTGTTTCCAGAGAATCATAGAGTTGCTGAAGTTTGTCGGGGTCCGGGGTTCCGTAAATTGCCGCTTTGCTTAGAGATTTTGGGAAAAAATCATCAGGATCAAGCCCTGCAAAGCGCACAAGGGCATAAAAGCCTGCAAGCAAGGCTATCATGGCAAGTATTATGGTGACAAGTTTTTTCAACATTAGGGAATATAGAAATTTAATTTTCTAGTTTTTTAAAATGCCCAATATTGAAGTTATCTGTCCGTGTTGTGATAATGTTTTGGTTATAGACGCCTTTGCCAAAGAAGTTGTGTCTCATAGAGAGCGCAAAAAGAAAGAGAGTCTGGAAGTTTTTTTGGAGAATGAGAAAAATAAACCTGCGGAGCTTGAGAAAAAACTTGCGGAAGCACGGGAAAAAGAAAAGAATAGAGCGGAATATTTGAGAAAAAAGTTTGAAGACGCAAAAAATAACAAAGATTTGAAAGAGCCGCCTCCGAGCATTAATTGGGATTAATCGGGGTTTCCAGAATAACCTCTTCCATCTTGGTGCCATCCATCTTTTTTATCTTGAACAGATAGCCCTGAATCTCAACGCTTGTACCGATTTTAGGCAATGATCCGAGCGTATGCTGTATAAGGCCGGAAAGCGTTTCTATGTGCTCGTCGTCTTCTATGGTAAAATGAATGCCAAGATGGTCTTCCAAATCGGAAAGTGTGATTAACGGATCCAATATGTATTGACCGGACGGGAGCTTAACATAACCCATATCCTCTTCCAAATCGTCTTCGTCCTGTATTTCTCCGACTATTTCTTCTAAAATATCTTCCATGGTGACCAAGCCCGCAGTGCCGCCGTACTCATCGACTACCATTACAAGGTGGTTGTTGCTTTCTCTGAGCTCGTGCAAAAGCGAGTCTATTTTTTTTCCTGTAGGCACAAAAATTGCTGGGCGAACAAGTTTTTCCAGATCAAATGTTTCATGCGGCCTTTCGGTGTACCATTCAAGGAATTCACGGTTTGAAAGTATGCCTATTATATTGTCTATGGAACCGGAATACACAGGCAATCTGCTGTGCCTTTCATTGTTCAAAAGCCGAATCACATCCGGCAGAGGAGTTTGAACGTCAATGGCTCGCATTTCAACTCTCGGCGTCATTATCTCTCGCACTGGCGTGTCTGAAAGAACAAATATGTTTCTTATCATTTGCTTTTCTTCTTCTTCCAAAGCCTCCGGAGAATCATTGTTTCTTATCGCTTCACGCATGGACTCGGATAAAAAGGAGAGCCTGCTATCGTAGCCTAAAATTTTGAAAATGGACTTTTGGAAAAAAAACGAGACTTTTGCTGTGGGCAAAAAAATGTATTTCAGGATTTTATATGATTTTATGCAAAATGCTAAAAGCGTGCCCGGAAACATAGCAGCAAGAATTTTTGGAATAAAGATAACTCCTATGTATATTATAATAGGTTCTATAATCCAAACATACCAATGTTCTTTTGCAAATGCAAGGCCGAAAATAGCAAAGGAAGCCAAGCAAGAGACATAAATGCCCTGAAAGATAACTTCTTTGAACTCTTCGCTGTTTAATATGTTCTCAAGCTCAGGGTTCTCTATTGGGGCCTCCGAACGAAAGACCTGATAGATAAGCGAATAAATAAAAGCAACCAACTGCAATATTATTGCAGTTGTTAAAATTAAAAGACTGTCGTTATACATCGGTATTGGCCTACCAGGACTCGAACCTAGGCTAACAGAGTCAGAATCTGAGGTGCTACCACTACACTATAGGCCAAGGTCAAATCCCTAATTGATTCTTCCCTGCAAGCGAGCCGCAAAAGAGAAATCTTTTGTGTTATGCTCGCTTTGAATGCCAAGGTTTAGTGTGAAGCGGTCGTTGAGTATCTTTTGGACATAAATAGAACCCTGAATGTCTCTGACATTATTTTCGGATCCGTCTAAAAGATTTCTGCGTTTGCCATCGTATTCGGCTTCGATAACTATTTTATCCAAGCCACGAAAGAGGGCTATATCCAAACCGCCGAGTATTGGGAAAGCCGGATTGTTTGCGCTTGGAACGCTTCCACCGTCTGCACGTACCGTGCCTTCCTGGTCATCCAAACCGATCAGTGCCAATTCTCCGAAAAACACGAGGCTTTTCAATATGCCTATTTCTTTTACCACCGGCATGCGGAATGAGAAGCTTGCTGTATGGGTTACATCAGTTGTTTTGTCGTAAATCTCGTCAAATACATTGGAGCGATAGCCAATGCCGATTTCCATATTTTCAAGGCCAGCCAAGTCTCTGAACTGGAAATATGTGCGTAAATCACCTCTGTTCAAATGTTCGTCGCTGCTGATCAGCGCAATATCTAAAGACATATTCTCGGAGAAATTATGCAAACCGAATTGCACCATGTTTTCAGGATAGTAGGTGCTCATAAAGCCGGCTTGCCTGGATCTTTTATTTCTGCTCTTTATAACATCTTCATAACTAAAAGGATACTTTTCTGATAAAGCCTTTATGTCGTTGACATTTGGCGTGTATTTGTCTTTTTTCGCATCCACATAACCGCCAAAGGTTTTGCCTCCAAAACGGGCTGTGTTGTCCCAGCGACCGATTTTTATGTTTACATAATCGCCTCTGTGCCATGCCCATGCTTCATAGAGTTGGAACAAATCAACTTTTTCGAATGTATCTTCATAGGAGCCATCGACTTTTTGCTTGCGCATACGGGTTCTTTTCTCGTCAAAATCGCCCGGATACATACGTAAATGCAGTTTACCGATAAAATTTTCGGATTCCGTTAAAACCATCAGATTTGCTCTGCCCCACCATGTGTCCAGATTGTCATTTCCCCAATCCGAGTCAACAGGCATGACCTTTCTTGCCTGAATTTCAAAATTAGCAGGAACATCTACTACGGCAAAGTCATTTTTAGGAGAGCGAGAGGTTCTTTTCTTTTTTCTCGGTTGCTCTTGAATAAGCAATACAACTGTGCTGGTATCAGCTGGTTGTGCCAGCATTTGCTCCACTTCTGCCTGAACAGTTGCTATCTGTTCTGCTGTGATAGCCGGTTCTGCAGGCTCTGCGGTCTCTGCTGTCGTAGCATGAGGAGCTGCGGGTGCCGGGGTAGCTGTCGGAGCTGCGTGTTCCGCCGCATGCGCCGGTGCTGCGTGTTCTTGAGCGTTTACAATGCCAAATGCAGCAATAACGGCTGCTACAAAACATTTTTTCATGAAAAGTCTCCTATTGGTTTCGTATTGAAATATAGAAAAATTTTTGCTGAATTTCAAGTCCGCAGCTCAGTTTTACTAATTTTATACCCCTTGAACTACCATATAATATCCTATGGCTGCCAGATGAACGAGTACGATTCGGCTCGTTTAGCCGCTCTTTTGGAGTTTCAGGGCTGGCTTCCGGTCGAAAATGCCGAAAAAGCGGATATGATATTGGTAAATACCTGTTCTGTAAGGGCAAAAGCGGAGGAAAACGCTATTTCCAGGATTAGGGATTTGAAAAAGTTGAAAGTTGAGAATGGGGAATTGAGAATAGGGGTTCTGGGCTGCATGGCTAAGAACAGGGGAGAATCCTTAAAAAAAGACCTGCCGTTTATAGATTTTGTGCAAGGCCCGGATGAATACGGAGCAGATGATATTTTTGCCAAGCTATCCAACAATTACAGCGCTTTTATCGCCATTCAAAGCGGGTGCAATATGCGGTGCAGTTATTGCATTGTGCCTTATGTGCGGGGTTTGGAGAGATACAGGGAGTCTGAGTCCATTTTGCGGGAAATTGAGGCCGCCGCCGCTCAAGGAGTTTCTGAGGTTACGCTTTTGGGCCAAACGGTTAATGGGTATCGCTATAAAGGATTGTCTTTTGCGGGTTTGCTGCGTTTGGTGGCAGATGTGAAGGGTATTGAGCGAATTCGCTTTATGAGCCCGCATCCGAGGCATTATACAGGCGAACTGCTGGAAATTTTGCTGAATGAACCGAAAATAGCTCCTCATGTCCATTTGCCGGTGCAGAGCGGCTCAAATTCAATTTTGAAAAAAATGAAGCGTCAATATACAAGGGAGAATTATTTAAGCATAGTAGAAGCTCTGCGTTCCTTTAACCCCCTTTATGGCATAACAACAGACATAATTTGCGGCTATCCTGGAGAAACGGAAGAAGAGTTTGAAGAGACCTTATCCCTGTTGCGAGAAGCACAATTTGACAGCGCATTTATGTTCGCTTACAGTTCCAGAGAGGGAACGCCGTCTGCCTTGGAAAAGGAGCTGATAACCGAAGAGGAAAAGAAGGCTAGATTGCAAAAGACCATAGATTTGCAACACTCCATAACATTGGAGCGTGCAAAGTTGATGATAGGCAGAACCGAAAAAATTTTATTGGAAAAGCCATCCCGAAGAAATCCGGGCGAATGGGTAGGCAAAACCGGAAATTTTAAAAAGGTTGTGGTTGATTATTCTGGAGCTAAATCTGGAACTTATGTGAATTGCGCAATTGATGCGGTTCGGGGCCATACTTTGCGTGGAAAAATCCATTATTTAGGACCTTGCGGCACAGGGTCCGAGAAAAATTTACTATAATACTCATGGTATGGTAATTTTCACCCTCTCAACCAGGAGAATAATATGAAGAGAGTTAAATTAGCTCTAGTGGCGGCTATCTCGGTAGCCATGGCAATAACAATTAGTTCTTGCGGCAAAACAAACCCCGAGCCCGTTACTGTTTCGACTGCAACCGCTACCGGAAATAAACGTATAGCCGATGCACCGGAAATTGAGCTGGAAAATAAGCTTACTCAAGAACAGCGGCAATCTATTCCTTGGGGTGTTGGCATAGGAGTTTCCACCGACAGGCAAATGGCTAGAACGGAGTCCATTGCGCAGGCACAAATGGCAACAGGAAGAAATTCCAAAGCGATAGTATCCGGGCTTTTAGATGGCTATGCAAAAAATGTAAATGGAGATGCCAAAAGAATAGCCGAAGATAAAATCAATAGTTTTGTGGATACCCAACTTGACGGATCTTATGTGTTTGAAACCATTATGGAGTTCAATGAGCAAGACAAGAAATACAGTGTTTATACACTTGTTTTACTTGATCCGAGCAGAATAGCAGAAGCTTTGAAAGCTGCTATTGCCAGCCAGGAAGAACAGGAATTGGTCATTGCGTCTGAGAATATGCAAATTCGGTTGGAGCAAATGAAGACAGAATACAACAAATTGAGAAAATGAAAATAAGATTTTGCGTTTGGCTTTTGTTTCTATGTTGGTTGAGTTCGTGTGCGAGTTCCAAGGTAGATTCAAAAGCCGAGCCGGTGCATAAAGAGAACGATTTATTTAGGACTTTGGATGGCGTTCCTTGTCCCAATGCAGATGATTTTCGTGGAATTGCAGTAAGTTTCAGCGAAAGTGCTGCCTTGGCGCAGGCCCGTTCAAATATGGCTTTAGAGTATTTTTCTTACAAAATTAAAGCCAATATTCAAATTATAGGGCAGAATATAGACCAGATAAGCAGCACAGCCACTCATACAAGCATGGAGCAGGAAGTTGTTTTGATGAATTCGCAAGATGCAAAATTACATTATTCTACAAGCCAGGGCGAAAATTTTGGAGTTGTTGTATGCATGAGCAAAAAAGATGCTGCTAAAGGATTTGAGGAACGTTTGCGGTTGGTTGCGGATACCATGAGTTTGGTTTCTCATGTATTGCCCGGCATTAAGCATCCTAAGCAAAAGAACGAGGCATGGCACAGAGTGCAAATATTGTGGACCGAGATTAAGAAGCTTCAAGAGATGCTGGACGGCTTTGGCGCAGAAAGAACGGATTTATTTGAAACTGCGAGCGAATTATTTTTAAAAACAAGAGATAGTTACAAGGAATACTGCCAAGCTGTTAGGCTGTACTGGAACCCTGAGCAGAAAAATGTTTATTCGGAAATGGCATTTGCTGCGCTGTCTAAAGAATTGAGATTTGAAAAAGCCCAGTGCAAGGATAATGGAATTTCTCTGGTTTATAAAAACGATGTGCCGAATTGTTCCGCAAAATACGGTTTGCACAGTTGTTCGGGCAATGTATCATTGTCTGTGGGTTCATGCGATGGCGCAGAGTATTTGCTTTTGGAAAATGCTGTTGACGGTGCTCATCAAAAACCAGATTTTGCATTGGAAAGAATGCAGGGCAGGTTGAGGACTGCTGATTTTTGGGAAAAATGGATACAGGAAATACAATTATGGAGACCTTCATGCGAATAAGACAAATAGCAATCTTGCTGTTGGCATTTCTGCCGATTTTCTCTTTCGCCCAAAAAACAGCTAGAGCATCGTTGCCCAATGAATTGAAGCAAGGCATGATCCCAAACTTTTTTGTGCTTGAAAAGAACGGCATAGACGAATTGTACAGAGATGACTTGAAAGACGCTGTGAAAAAAACAGGCGCAAAGCGAGTTGTTCTTTCGTTTTTTGCCACCTATTGCCTTCCTTGCAGAGAGGAGTTTGCTATTCTCAAAAAGAACAAGGACAAACTGAAAAAAGAGGGAGTTCTTGTTTATTTGATAAATGTCGGTGAGGGCATTCACGCAGAGGGAGAGAAAGTGAGAAAGATGGTTGAAGATAATGCCGGAGACGCATTTTCTTATTATTTTGACCCCAATGTCATTTTATTCAAAAGCTTCGGTTTAGTGAAACAAGGCGACAATCCGAGCTTACCGCAAACCCTTATTCTGGATTCAAATTTACAGGTTTTGACTATTTTATCAGGAAAAATGGGCGGCGACTTTCCACAGGTTTTGTGGGGAGAGTTATGAGAGAATTAGTTTCGGTACTATTGCTTATACTTACCTTTAATACAGTCTTTGCCCAGAAAACATCGGTTGCGGTGTTGCCTTCCGAAGGTACGGATGCTTCACTTGCCAAAACAGAAGAAGATGCTTTGACGGATAAAATGCGTGAAGCGGCGTTGAATGTTTTGCCGTCTGTGACTTTTATTCTACTGAATCAGGATGCCGTTGTTAAGCGTTTGGGTGGTGCAGAAAATTATATTAAGGAATGCAGGGAGAGCTCCTGCATTGTGGATTTGGGCAAAAAAGCACAGGTTGATTATGTTGCAAAAGCCGTTGTGCGCAAACTTGGCGATAAAATGATGCTCAATGTAGAATTGTATAGGGTCAGCACATCCGGTTTGATTGGCGTGTTCAACGGCGAGGCGGACAATGCTTATGACTTGATAGGTTTGGTAAGCAAGAATGTTCCCGATGTATTCAGGAAAATCCCTGGAGCATCCAAAGCCCGAATCGAAGCTCCTTCTATTGCCGGAGGGATTAGCGGCGTGCAGAGTGGTAGTGGTGGACCTGTTGATGTTAGCGGACGTTCTTATTTGGTGAAATTCACAACCGAACCTGCAGAAGCTATTTTAAGTTTCAATGGCGTTCCCAACTCCAGTTGCCCCAGAACCCCATGCGCAGTTGTGTTTCCAGAGGGTCGCATTCGCATAATTTCCGTTTTAGACCAGTACGAAATCTCAGATACAACAGTTTCCATAACTCGTAATAACCAGAATGTAAATATTAAAATGAGAGCCAATTTCGGAATATTGGAAGTAAAGCATGCTGATATAGATGGCATAGGCAGCAGCGATGTTTGGAATTTGAACATAAATGGCAAGCCCATGTCTTCTTGGAAAAATAAATTGTCTCCTGGAAAATACAATGTTAAGATTGACCACAGGTGTTATGAAGACATAAGTTTTGATGTTGGGATAAATAAAGGAAGTCACGAAATATTTGATATGTCAAAGTATATAAATCCGAAACTTGGCGGTTTGGTTTTGAGTGCGGAGCTTGATAACCAACCAGTTAGCGAGCCTGTATTTGTGAATGGTGAGCAAGTTGGTGAAACTCCTTTTAGCGGCGCAGTTCCCGTATGTGCTCAAATAGAAATAGGCTGGAAAAGGGAAGAAGTAAATGCTAGCGTAAAATACGGGAAAAAATCAGAGCATACGCATAAAATGGCAGCCTCTTCAATTCCCAGCAGATTTGACAAAATAAAATACGGAATAGGAGGGACATTTTATATTAATTATTTAGATGACATAAATTTTGGCAGCGCAGATGCTGATACTGTCGGTTTTGGTGGTTTTGGTGGTGGGCTTGGAATGGCAATAAGCATCCCTATTGTAAGCAAGCTAACTTTTAACCCTGAATTTTACTTGGTTTACAGGCATATTGTGAATAGCAGTGAATGTTATGGCTGCGATCTGGAAATAAGTGAATTTGCTTTAAATATTCCATTGATAATTACATTAGCTTGGGAATCTATGTTAGAGTGGGGGCATTTTGAGCCTTCCGGCATAGGGTCTGATACATCTAAAGTTTCTTTTACTGAATATTTTAAAATAAATCCATATATTGAAGCTGGAGTTTTCTTAGGCATACCTTTAAGTACAAGCGTATATAGTGATTCCAAAATTAATTTTAATAGGAATAAGTATGATTTTGGAATTATTTTAGGAGTCGGATATCAATTGGGAGATTTTAGCTTAGGTTTTAGAGGTAATATAAGCACAACGCATTTTGATAGGAATATTGAAGGTTCGCTTGGCTTTGTGGGGATTATCGCTAGGTATCTGTTTTGAAGGTTAACCTTCATTAAAGGTCACGCCAGTAATGGCTATCGCCGAATGGGCAGCCAGACCAGCTAGGCATGCCATCTCCATTAGCTTTATAAACAATAGCTCCGCAATTTTCACATTGCCATGCTATTTGTCGCTCAGATTCTGCAAATATTGCCGCATCCCTAGCTATATGCTCTTCAAGCTCTTTAAGTTTTAGTCAGAATCAGGCTTTATCTTTAATGCTGCCGTGTAATATGCTATTGCTTGATCATAGTCACCATCGTCGAAGTACGCATCTCCTTTATTCCTCAATGCATCATAACCAGTTTCCATTTTGATTCTCATAAAATATATAGGGGGAATATAGCAACTTTAATAGGGACACAACTGATTTTTCCCACAAAAAAATTCGTAAAAAAATATCGTATAGAAAATTACCTGAACATTTGTGCAGTGATTGTGAGGATTTTGTTAATCCGAGGTTGGTATTATTTGAAAATTTTGAAAAAAAGTGGTGAAAAGGGGTGAAAATGTAAAAAAATGGGTCTATTTGTGGAAAAAATAATCTATATTTGTCTTATGAGCTTTGGTTTTGGTTCAGCAGATGCTGTAATAGATGCGAATGGTCGGGTTTCATTGCCCGCAACATTCCGTACGGCTTTGCCCGAAAACGAAAAGCGATTTATATTGGCAATTGGAAAAAACAACTCTCTGAAACTCTTCAGAGAAAGCTATTTCAACGAAGTTGTAGCCCCGGAAATATTAAAGAAGGATGCAAAAGAGCGCATAGATGCTTCAAGCAGTGTTCAACTTGTTGTTTTGGATGACAAGCAGAACCGATTTTTGGTGCCAAAAAAATTTCAAGATCATTTAGGTGTTGACGAAAACGAGAAAAAATTGATTTTTGTGGGACAATTGGAATCAGCTAATATCTATACGCAAACTAATTACAAAACTCGCAACTTCGGAGGCTATGAATATGATGAATAATTACCATACTCCTGTGCTTTTAAATGAATGCGTGGAGAGCTTGCACATCAGGCTCGATTTTGATTATGCAGACTGCACTTTAGGCGGCGGTGGGCACTCTGAAAAAATTGCCGAGCTTGTGGGTGAGGGTCGGAAACTGCATTGCTTTGATAGAGACATAGAGGCTATGAATGCGGCAAAATCAAGGCTTGAAAGGTTCGGAGATAAAATAATTTATCATCACAAACCATTTTCAAATTTGGGAACAGAGCTTGCACCGGAGACTCTCGGTGGCGTACTTTACGACTTGGGAGTGAGCTCTCATCAACTTGATGCGAGCAGAGGTTTTTCCTTTGCCGGCAACGAACCGCTTGATATGCGAATGGATGCTAACAGCGGAGAAAATGCGCAGGATTATTTGAAAAGAATTTCAGAAAAAGAATTGGCAAAAGCATTGAAGGAAAATTCGGATTTGGAAATGGTCGGTCGCCTGTCAAAGCGGATTCTATCGAAGGCGTTGGCAACTGCAGAAGATTTGAACAGCGCAATTGAAGATGTTTATCGCAACAGAAAAAAAGATTTGAACAGCTTAAAAGCGAGAGTGTATCAAGCTATTCGCATGGAAGTTAATTGTGAAATTGAAGAGATTAAAAAAAGTGTGGAAGCTGCGGTGCACTGCCTTAAAACCGGTGGGCGGCTGTGCATAATAACTTATCATTCAAAAGAGGCCAGAGCGGTAAAAGATGTTCTTTCGCTCTTTGAAAAAAACTGTTTGTGCAATGTAAATATTCCTGTTTGTCTCTGCGGCGGCAACAACAGGAAAATTAAAAAAGTAAATAAAAAACCTTTAACCCCGAATGCGGAAGAATTGAAAAAAAATTCTCGCTCGCGTTCTGCAGCATTGAGGGTTTATGAAAAAATTTAGGAGATTTGAATGAGATTGGTATTTCCGACTATTTTGCTTTTTTTGTTAATTTTTGCATTGGCAGTTCCCATGAAAATGGAAAATGAAAAACTTGCGATTTTAATTTCGCAAGAAAGAGCTTTGTTGGATTCGGTTTCTGCTATGCGCTATGATTTGTCTTTGATCGAGCGTGATATTGACAGTTTGTCTTCTCGCAGCAGAATAGATAAAGCGGCTTCTTCGCTTGGGCTTGGAATGAATGGGGTGGCAACTAAAATAACAGGGAGGTTAAGATGAAAATAAGACTTGTGGCGGCTGGTATTTTTCTTTCTTTGATAGCAATGGCTTTTATTGCCAAGCTCTTTTATATTCAGATTTTGAATGAAGAAATTTATTATACGGATAAAACGCAGCAGCGCAACTACGTAGAGCCTAAGTCCGGCCGCATTTTGGATCGCAACGGTGTAGCTCTTTGGGATAATTTGCGTATTGGCGGTACATTTGATCAGGAAAAATCCTGGAAAGAAGTTTATTATCACGATCATCTTGAGGGTTTATCTGCGATTTTAAAAGGCGTGGTTAATTCAAAAATCAGAGAATTGCGTGGGCAAAAGGGCGTTAATCGTGAGACGATTATACCCAGAAGAGATATTCCAATAAATGAAATTGAGTTAACTCCTCTTGTGGACGGAGAAGACGTGTATCTTTCTCTGGATTTGCGAATTCAGGAAATAGTGGAGAATGTTGTACTTGAGTATGTGCCCAAGTTTGGAGCTGCCGGAGCATCTGTTTTGGTTATGGATCCCAGCACTGGGCAAATACTGGCCATAACAAGTTTTAATCCTGAGAAAGGCAAATACGACGGAGCATTGCATTCTTTTGAACCAGGTTCTATATTCAAGCCGATTACCGCCGTGATTGCTTTGGAAAACGGAGTGAATCCTAAAAAACGTATAGATACGGAGAATGGCAAATGGCAGGTTACAAAAAATAATGCCAGCGAGAAAATTATAAAAGATACCCATGCGGAACAATCTTGCAATATGCAGGAAGCTATGGTATATTCATCAAATATAGCTTTTGGCAAGTATGTTATAGAGGAGATTGGCTATGAAAAATTTTATTCCGGCGTGAAGAATTTTGCCATAAATGAGCATTCTGCGGATTTTCCGCTCAGAGTTATTCACAAAGGTTTTCATAGGGTTCCGCAGTTGAGAACACAAGCTGCTCAAGGATTTGGGCAGTCCATAGATATGACTTCTTTGGATGTTGCAAAGGCGTTTGGCTCAATCGCAAACGGCGGCACTTTGTATGAGCCAAAACTGATTTTGAAATATGGAATGGATTCTGCCTCAGTGGAAAGAGATTCTGTGCGCAGGGTTATTTCCACTACTGAAAATACAAGGTTGCTCAGGGAGATGCTGCGTGGTGTTGTGGACTTGGGTGGAACTGCGGAGAATGTGAAATCCAAATATGACTTTCTTGAATTTGCCGGCAAAACCGGAACTGCGCAGATTATAGACAGCACGGGAAAATACAAGGCAGGAACTTACAATTCGTCTTTTATTGGCCTTGAAAAAGCTTCGGATCCTCATTTTGTGTGTTTGGTTACAATGTATCATACCAAGAATGCCGGAGCAACTGTGGCTGGCCCTGTGTTCCAGAAAATCATGGAGCAGATATATCTTCATCCAGAGTTGTCGCCTGCAAATTTTGCATTGGAATCTGCGCCTGCAGATAGCTTGTGCAGCGATGTATCTTTTATTGGGCATACAAAGCAAGCTGCTTTGAGCAAGGCTAACGCAATGCGTTGCAATATACGTTTTGATGATGAAAAGAAAAACGGTTCTGTTGTTGCTCAAACTATAAAAAGAGATTTAGACGGAAGATATTTGGAGCTTTCCTTGAGGGAATATCAGAGGAATACGGGCCGTATGCCGGATGTTCGTGGCTTGACTTTAAAAGATGCTTTGGGCATGCTTGAGCATTTGAGCGTTATTCACGATGGTGTTGGAAAAGTATATACGCAATTTCCCGAACCTGGCGAAACCATCAGCAGGAAAAGCCCTGTGCATATAAAATTGCGGGAGAATATATGAGCCGTTTAAAAGATAATTCCAAAAATGTGGTTGCCGGTGACATATTCTTTGCCATTCCTTGTCCGGATGGTTCGGAAAAAGCACACGCTTTGGAGGCACTTGAAAATGGAGCTTCTTCGGTGGTCTCGTCTTTGCCCGCTCCAAAGGGTTACGAAGAGAAATGGGCACAGGTGAACGATGTTGTTTTTACAAGATACCTGTTTGCAAAAGAGGAGTTCGGCAATCCGTTTTCAAAGCTCAACTGCTATGCGGTGACCGGTTCAAACGGTAAAACGAGCTGCGCATTTATGATGAATGCGGTTTTAAGATCTGCTGGTAAAAAGACTGCTCTGCTGAGCACAATTTACAATTTGATCGGAGAAGAAAAAGAAACTGCGAGTTTAACAACTCCTGGACTTTTGGCTCTTTATGAATTTGCAGCAAAGGCGGTTGATGCTGGTTGCACGGAGCTTGTTATGGAAGTTTCCAGCCATGCTCTTGCTCAGGGTCGTGTGATGGGAATTCCCTACAAATCCGCTTTGTTCACAAATCTGAGCCATGATCATCTTGATTTTCACGGAACTCTGGAAAATTATTATCAGGCGAAAAAACTGTTGTTTACTTCTGAGCTTTTGGGTACCGGAATAGGATTTATAAATATAGACAATTCCTATGGAAACCGTTTATACGGAGAATTGTTTTTCAGAGACAGGGTAGGTATTTCCAAAAAGCAGTTCAAAATGGAAAATACGGAAACCGGCATAAAAATAGATGATGTAAATGTGTCTCTTTTCGGTGAGCACAACGTTGAGAATGCTATGCTCATAATAGAATGGGCTAAAGAAATTGGTTTGCCAACAGATGCTCTGGAAAAAGTTTCAGTTCCCGGGCGCTTTGAAGTTGTATGCAACAAAGACGGTAAGCGTGCAATAGTTGATTACGCTCATACTCCTGATGCTTTGGAACGTACTCTAATAGCGGCTCGCAAAATTTGCAAAAATAATTTGCTGGTGGTGTTTGGCTGCGGCGGAGACAGAGACAAAACCAAACGCCCGGAAATGGGAGCCATAGCGGAAAAACTGGCAGACAAAGTCTGGCTAACCTCGGATAATCCTCGCACGGAAAATCCTGAGCAGATTCTGAACGATGTTGAAGCTGGGATGTCTGTAGGCAAACATAAAAGGCAAGCAGATCGCAGAACGGCGATAAAAGAAGCGGCTGCGGCATTGCAATGCGGCGATGTGCTGGTAGTGGCCGGAAAGGGACATGAGGATTATCAAATACTTGGCAAAGAAAAAATTCACTTTAGCGATCAAGAAGAACTATTGGAGGCTTTTTAATTTATGTCTTTTGAATTGCAAATGAACGTGACCGAATTTCTGCAATTGTTTTTGCAGCAAAACCCCAAGTCCATTATAGCGGATGCTCCGCAAGAAATAAGTATGCAAAAAGCGTGCCTGAATTTCGATTCTAGAGAAATAAAAAGCGGAGATATTTTTTGGGCATTGGTTGGAAAGAATTTCAATCCGCATAAAGGCGGGTTTATTGAAGAAGCATTTAAAAAAGGAGCGATTATGGCAGTTGTTAATGCAACCGAAGTAGAAGTTGCGAAAATTCCGCTTGCAGTGGCTACGGAAGATACAGGAAAGGCATTGCTGAAGTTTGCCAGGGGTTACAGAAAGACTTTTCAAAACCTGAAAGTCGTTGGCATAACCGGCAGCGCAGGCAAGACCTCCACAAAAGAAATGATTGCAGCCGTGCTTGCGAAGAATTGCAACACGCTTGTCACAAAGGGAAACCTGAACAACCTCTTTGGCGTTCCCATGACTTTGCTAGGCTTGAAGAGCGAGCACGAAGCTGCAGTTATAGAAATGGGAACAAGCATGCCCGGCGAAATTCGCCAACTGACTCAAGCTGCGGTTCCTGATATAGCCGTGATCACAAATGTTGGCCCGGCTCATTTAGACGGCTTGGGCGACTTGGAAGGCGTGTTCAGGGAAAAGAAATCGATTGCCGAAGGCATTGAGAAAAGCGGGCATTTGATTATAAATGCAGATGATAAAATGCTTTCCAAAATTCGCGGAGGCTCAAAATACGATGTTATAACCTATGGCATTAACAGGGGAATAATCAAGCCGGATGAAATTCTATGGGAAGACGGTTGCGCTAACTTTCGCATTGCACGCACATGGTTTAAACTTGCTGTTCCAGGTATGCACAATGTGTATAACGCTCTTGCAGCCATTGCGGTCGGCGAATTGTTTAAAATGCCCAGAAGCGCAATAGCTCAGGCTATTTCTGAGGTAAAATCCTATGATATGAGAATGCAGATCATTGAAGAAAACGGATTTACCATTATATCTGATTGCTACAACGCAAATCCGCATTCCATGAAAATGTCTTTGCAAACTCTTGCGAATATGCCGAGCAAAGGCCGTAAAATCGCAGTTCTGGGCGATATGAAGGAGCTCGGTTCTCATAGCAAGGAATATCACAGGGAAATAGGTTCCATGCTGCTGGAATTATCTATAGATTATTTGGTGGCAATTGGCAATGAAGCTGTGGAGTATTGCAAAGGCGCAGAGAAAGCCGGATTTAAGCCCGGTAGAATAAAATACTTTGAAGACAAGCGGACTGCCATTGATGCTTTAAAATTTTTGATCAAGGAAAACGATACTGTCTTGGTAAAAGCGTCTCGTTCCATGAAACTTGAAGAGGTATGCAATGACCTACGTGCTTGATTATTTCCAGAGTTTGATGGAAAGGATAAGATATGGCAAATGGTGGCTTTTGCTGTTTCCGGTTTCCTTCTCCATCATTGGAATTTATATAGGCATAAGTACTTTAGACCGAGATCATATTCCATTTAAAAATTTTGCGATTCAAAATGCTCTTTTGCCTTTCGCTTTTTTTGCTATAGGTTTTTTGATGCCGGTTTCTTTTTGGCGGCGTTATGCGATTCGCTTTGCTCCGGGGCAAAAATTGTTGTGGAACGGTGATGGCATCAGCTATTCGTTTCTTCTTTTGCTGTTTGCCATGTTTTTGCAAATTTTCGCTATATGGGGAGACGGTCCCGGATATTACATAGACGGCAATGCTATGGTACAGATGAGACGTGAAATATCTCTTTTTTCAAGAACATTTCAGGTTGGTGAATTTGTGAAAATATTTCTTATGATTTTTATGGCAAAGATTTTGATGGACATGAGAATAAAAAAACAGATGAATCTATGCAGGGAATTTTTCGGATTTCCTATGGCGGCTGTTGCGTCTGTTGGAATTTTCACTTTCATTATGCCGAATTATTCGATGTTGCTTATATATATGGTTATGGTATTTTTTATGCTGTTTTTGCAGGAGATGGATATAAAGCCTCGCCTTTTGATGATCATAACTTTGGCTATTCCTGTTTTTATGGTGCTTTCCGTGGCAAATCTGGAAAAAGACAACGCTCTTGTAAAAACGCATGGCATCAATAGAATATGGAATTTTATCCATGCGGATGGCGTGGGAAATGAACAGCAAAAAGAGGCTATGCAGGGCATGGCAGATGGTGGGGCTATAGGCAAGGGACTGGATAGGGGAACAATCAAACATCGCCTATTTGGGGCTCGCAACGATTTTGCCTACAGCGTTTTGGGAGAAGAACTCGGATTTTGGCTTATGTTTCCGATTACCATTGCCATGTTTGTGTTTTTATTTTATTGTTTTTGGGTTGCGGCAAATATACCATCTGTGGATAAAAATGCCATCTTCGCTCAAAATATAGCTTGGGGCATAGCTATCATTTTCACTTTGAATATAATTTTTCATATAGGCGTTAATTTGAAATTACTGCCGAATACCGGGCAACCGCTGTCTTTTGTGAGTTCGGGCGGCGCAAATTTGGTTATGAATTTCTTTTTATTGGGAATTTTAGTGCAAATATCATCTTTAACAAAGGATAAAACAACATGAAAAATATCTTTTTTGTATGTGGCGGAACAGGTGGGCACGTATTCCCGGCAGTCGCCGTTGCCGAGAATCTTGCCAGCTCTTATGATATTGTTTTCGCTGGCCGTGCCGCACCGTCCATGGAAGAGAAATTGCTCTCCTCTAGGTTTAATTATCGGCATATTAAGGCTGTTCCTTTAGCGAGAAACAGCATAATTAAAAATTTATTTTTGCCCTTCAGTTTGCTTTCTTGCGTTCTGGGTGCTATGAAATTGCTAAAACAGGAAAAACCTGAATTCATAGTTGGAACCGGCGGCTATGTCGCTTTGCCGGTAATGCTTGCCGCTATTCTGAAAAGGATTCCTTTTTACGTAATTGAGCCCAATGCCGTTATGGGAATCGCAAATAAAATCTGCGCAAAGTTTGCCAAAAAGGTTTATATAGCGTCTCCTGTTCGCAAAATGCCGGAGAATTTACCTGCTCCGAAAGCTTTTGCGGATGATAAAAAATTTCGCATTCTGATCACCGGCGGAAGCCAGGGTGCGCTGGGCATAAATAAAAAGATAGAGCAAATTATTGAGAAACTTGAAAATGTATCTATTGTTTGGCAAGTGGGCGCAAAAAATGTAGATAAATATAAGCATCCGAGTGCAGTCGCATTTTTGGATAATATTTACGCATACATGCAGCATGCAAACTTGATAATTTCACGTTCCGGCGCTTCAACTCTTGCGGAGATTCTAGCTTTTGGAAAGCCTTCAATTCTTTTGCCGTATCCTTACGCAACAGCAAACCATCAGGAGTATAACGCAAGGGCAGTGGAGAAAGAAGGCGCTGCGTTTGTTGAACTGGACAAAGAGCCAAATGCTCTTTTTGAAAAAATAACAGGATTGATGAATGACAGGGAAAAACTTGATTTAATGTCTAAGAAAGCTGGTGAGCTTGGTGAGCTTAATCGCAGGGCTGCCGGAGAAATTGCGAGGGATATATGCTCGATTTAAATAAATTCATACCCAATAAGCGCATTCGCAAAACGCACTTCATTGGTATAGGTGGTGCTGGAATGAGCGGCATTGCAGAGGTTCTGTTTCACAACGGTTTTGAAGTGAGCGGCTCGGATATGCAGGAGAGCGCACAGACAAAATATTTGCAGAAATTGGGAGTGAAAATATTTTTAGGGCATAGCGGAGAAAATGTTGTTGGTACGGAAATCGTAGTTTATTCCTCGGCTGTGCATTCCGATAATCCAGAAATGCTGCATGCAAAAGAACTTGGCATTCCCATTATTCGCAGAGCGGAAATGCTCGGTGAGCTTATGCGCTTGAAATATACTTTGGCAATAGCCGGCACGCATGGAAAATCCAGCACAACATCTATGGTAGGTTCAATCCTGGAAGCAGCCGGCGAAGATCCAACCGTTATAGTAGGTGGCATTGTACAGGGCAAAGGCTCCGGAGCAACTGTGGGAACAGGTTCCTATCTTGTTGCGGAATCCGATGAATTCGATCACAGTTTTTTGCGAATGATGCCCAGCTCTGCGATTATCACAAATATAGATGCGGACCATCTTGATACCTATGCGGATTTGGATGATATAAAAAGCGCATTTGTTGAATTTGCCAACAAGATTCCTTTTTACGGACAGGTGGTTATGTGCCTGGATGATGTAGGTTGCCAGAGCGTTTTGTCCAGGCTTGCCAAGCCGGTGATAACTTATGGTTTTAGCCCGCAGGCTACCTACAGCGTTAAGAATTGCCGCTACTTTGAAGGCGGTTCGCAGTTCACGGTTTATCGCAGAGGTGAATTGCTCGGAGAATTTTCGATTAAGCTTTTGGGTAAGCACAATGTTCAAAATGCTGTTGGAGCTCTTGCGCTTGCAACAGAAGAGTCCATTCCGGTGGAATTTTCAAAAAAGGCCCTTGCTTCTTTTGCCGGAGTTAAGAGAAGGCTGGAATTCAAAGGCGAAGTGAAAGGAGCAATGGTGTTTGATGACTACGCTCATCATCCGACCGAAGTTGCCGCAAGTCTCGCTGCGCTACGGGAATCTTTTCCGAACAAACGCATTATAGTGGTGTTTCAACCTCACTTGTATTCTCGCACAAAAGACCATGCAGAGGAATTCGGAACGGCTTTTGGAAACAGCGATGTTCTTTTGGTGTGCGATATTTACGGAGCTCGCGAAGAGCCCATAGACGGAGTTTCCGGGAAACTTGTTTTTAATTTTGCCCATGCTAGAGGGCACAGGAATGTGCATTTTATAGGAGATAAGGAAAATGCGATTGAATTTTTATCCGGTGAAATTAAGGATGGAGATTTGATAGTTACAATGGGCGCAGGAAACATAACTGCGCTTTCAACAAAAATTCTGGAGGTGCTCTGATGCTTGGATACAACAAAAGGAAAAATGAAGCGGCTTTTGCGAGCCTGACATTGAAGATAAAAACTCTCATTAGGGGTTATTTCTTTAAAAATAAAAGACGCATAGCCGGTCTATGTGTTTTTCTGGCGGTTTGCGGTTGCGCTTTTGTTTTTGTTATTCCAAGCGTAAAATCCGATGACTTTATGTCTTTCTCAAAAGTAACTGTAAATGCAAAAAGAATTTCTCAGGATACTTTTAGGAAAATAATAGGTTTTAACTACGAAGAAGAAATTTATTCAAAGGATACTGCAGAAATTCGCACTCGCCTGGAAGCGAGCAATATGATTTTCGGAGATGTTCAATTCAATGTTAAGCTGCTGCCTTATGAGCTTGAAGTGAAGTTTACGGAAGTCAGCCCGCTTTTTGTAATTATGTCTGCAGTGCCGGTTATATATTCGGATAAGGGAGAGATTTACCCGTATAGCGCAAATATTGCGGATTTGCCGGTTGTAGATGCTTCCGAGCCTGAGGATATAGCTCTGGCAATCAGGTTTTTAATGGATATGAAAAAGAACGATGCTCTGCTTTATTCCAGAGTTTCACAGTTGATCCCTAGTGAAACGGAACGGCAGGTAATGGTATTTTTTAACGATGTGGATTTTAAAACAAAGTTCTCTTTGGAAAGAGATTTATGGAAATCTGCCTTTAGGCATTATAGACAATTGACAAGAAATATGCAGGTATTAAATCTACATTCCATAGCTGTTTTGGACCTCAGGTTCAAGCAGTTGGCATACATAACAGAAAAAGACGGGAGATTATAAGATGAGCGCATACAAAGCTAAACTCAACTTGGATTTTGGACACGGCGGAATAAGCATGAATTTCGCTAAAGCAAATGATATTCAACCACGCCCCGGCGCAGAGCGTGATTGGGATGCCGGATCTATTCGGTTCAACACCGAAGAGTTTGAGGATTTTCCCGGAATCTCTCAAAATAAAATTGACGATACCCGCATTAAGGCTATCGCAAATGTTATCAATAATGCCATAAGCGAATGGCAGAATGAAACCGGCTGCGATTTTGATCAGTTGATGGAAATAACAATTTCCGCAGCCTTTTTTGAGGTGCTATCTTTTCCTTACAGCCTTGTATTTGCCGAGCCAAAGGAGATAGGCGAAGATGAGATGAACAAAATAGAGGATTGCAAAAAACCGGAGAGGATGTCTCAAATCCATATTCCCGGCGAAAAAATAAGAGCACTTACCAGCCCTTACTTTACAATCTCAAACGAAAAAGGCGTTAATTCAAGGTCTTTTGCCCCTAAAGGCAAGCCGACCAACAGTTTAGGCTTTAACGCTTACTTTATCACCAAGCACCCTACGCTTGCAATGCTTTTGGATGTGATGAAAGAAGAGGAAGACAAAATAACTCTCTCTCTCTCATGCGAAAGAGAGTTTATGGCTCTTGCCAATATAAAGGAAATGGAGAGCAAAACAGCGCTGATTCATATAACCGATTATATGTCTGAATTTTCCGTTTGGGACAAATCGGAGTTAAAATACTTGAACAAAAAAGAATCGGGTCTCAAAGATCTGAAGGTAGCTATCTGGCGGTTATGCCTCTTTTTCCACAATAATCCCATATTAACGGATCAGGATTATAAGCTCACTCAAAATCCCGAGCTTATGAAAACCTTTTTCAATATGGTTATGGATGCCGATGTTACCGATGATTCCAAAGAACTGTTATCTTCGGATGACTGCTCCGGTTTGCTCGAAAGCGTATCGTGCATTTTGGAAACCGAAACGGAAGAGAGCATTAAGTTCAGCAGGCTTGATTTGCCGGCTAAAAATAAAGGCAAAACGGGCAGGACAGTGAGCAATTATGTGCTGTGTTACTTTGCCAGGGAAGCTCTTCGCCGCTTGCTGCTTGAAATAAAAAGGATTATTTATACCGATGATTTTTGCAAACCCGATTATATAATTCTGGAATGCCCGCTGCCTTTAAAGGGGATAGAATTGCTGGCAGGCGAAGTTTTTGGGATTCCGGCTAGAAGGGCTGTTGCAAAATGGGATGGGGAAATGAGAAGTGATTTGTCATCTACCTGCGTTGGTGCTTTGCAAAATTTGATCTCCAGCAATACGGGGGAGAAAAAGAAAACCGCAAAGATGCCCGCTTTTTTGGAGTGGTTTTTCTCAAAGGCATCATAAAATTTCTATTTTCCCGTAACTTGGAGGTTTAAATGCCCGTTGATTTGAACAAAATATTGCAAACCATACGCCGCGATGCCGGTCTCGCTGAGACTTCGGAGCATGAGCCTTTAATCAAAATAGAAGCTGTGGACTTGGAAAGACCCCCCCAAGAGCCTTTAATAGAGAGTGCCGGTGAAACTTATGGGCGGCCTATATCGGTGTGTTTTGCCGGAGTTGGAACCTGCGGCGTGAATATTTTGATGAGTTTGAAGTCTCAGAATGCAAATAACGAGCTGGTGGAATTTGTCGGTATAAATTCGGATGGCGGTTCCATAAAAGAACTTGAAAAGAACGGTTTTAAAGACAATATTGCGCTGAGCATGGATTCTTACTATCTGGGTGCCGGCGGAGATTTGGCTGTAGCCAAGGATCTGGGCGATAAGTACTATGACCAGTTTGTAAAGCGTTTCAAAAACAATAATGTGGATTTGGCGCTGGTTGTAACGGGCATGGGTGGCGGTACAGGCACAGGAGTTGCCCCTATGGTTGCAAAAGCGGCAAAGGAAGCCCAGAGCGGAAAACCCAATAAGCTGACAATAGGTGTAGCTACAATGCCGGAGGGCATAGAAGCCGACAGGCGTGATATGGCTATGCTTGGCATGGAAGAGTTTAAAAAATATGTAGATGCCCTTATTGTTATAGATCAGATAAATATTCTTGATGTGCTAGATGAACAAAACGCTTCCATTGACGATGTGAACGACTTGATAGATTCCCGCTTTCAGATAGTGCTTCAATCCATAATGGATACGGTTACCAAGTATACAAAGAGGAACATAGATTTTGCCGATGTTTGCTCAACGCTTAAATCCAGCGGAGACTCAATTATCACAACGGTTGAGGCTTCTGCGGCTAATGTGGAAGATATAAAAAGAGAGCTTTCCAAAGCGCTAAACGATAAACTGCTGATAGATCACAGCAAAAAAATAGCTTCAAGGTTAATGGTTTATCAGTTTTATGAGCAGGGATATTCCGAAAGAACTCATTATGAGGTTGTCAGCGAGATTCAAAAAATTTTCAACTGGACAAAGGTTGGTGATTATTATCGCTGCGTTTTGGATAATTCCCCGGAAAATACGGTTAAATTCTTGAAAATAGGCAGTGGTTCCGGTGAAGAATATAAAGGCAAAACAAAGGTAATTGTTATGGCAGGCGGCTTTGTGGATAAGCCTTCTGTGGAAAAACAAACTGTAGCAATCCCAGCTGTGGCAACGCCGGTAGTGGCGGCTCCGACTGTGGCAATGCCAAAAGTTGTTGTGCCTGAGCCACCACCGATTAGAGCGACTGTAGCTACCAAGGTGCTTCCTGTAGCAGAACCTCCACCCGCGACTCCTCAAGGTTCCTCTCTTGAAGAGTTGCTCAAAAAAGGATTCTCGTTGTGACAAAAAAAGAACTTTACTTATACAACACCGCATCACGTTTAAAAGAGCAATTCATTTTGCTTCAAGGCGCATCCGAAGTTAAGATGTATGCCTGCGGTCCCACAGTTTACCATTATGCCCATATCGGAAATTTGCGAACTTATTTGTTCGAAGATCTATTGCGCAGAAGCCTTGAGTTCTTCGGCTTTAAAGTTCGCCATGTTATAAACATAACTGATGTTGGGCATTTGACCAGCGATCAGGACGATGGCGAAGACAAGATGGAAGTTGGCGCAGAGCGAACCGGCAAAACTGTTTGGGAAATAGCTGAGGATTATACAAACAAATTCAAGGACGATTTAAATCGTTTAAATATATTGCCTCCTACTATCTGGTGCAAAGCTACGGATCACATAGGCGAGCAGATAAAGCTCATTGAAACCCTTGAAGCGAAGGGTTATACTTACCGCACAAGCGATGGGATTTACTTTGATTCCCTGAAGTTCCCGAAGTATGCGGATTTTGCCCGTTTAGACATTGCCGGTTTAAGAAGCGGCGCTCGCATAGATCTTGGCGAGAAGAAATTCGCAACGGATTTTGCCTTGTGGAAATTCAGCCCAACCGACCGCAAAAGAGCGATGGAGTGGGATAGCCCTTGGGGGGTAGGTTTTCCGGGTTGGCATATAGAGTGCTCTGCAATGTCTATGGCGCATCTTGGCGAGACTTTGGATATTCATTGCGGCGGAACGGATCATGTTAGGGTTCATCATACAAACGAGATCGCTCAGAGCGAGTGTGCCACCGGCAAGCCGTTTGCCAGATTCTGGTTGCATGGCGAGTTTTTGCGGGAGAACAGCAGCGACAAAATGAGCAAAAGCAGCGGGGATTTTTTAACTCTTGATTTATTGGCAGAAAAGGGCATTGATCCGATTGCATACAGGCTTTTTTCTTTGACCAGCCATTATCGCAACTATCTGAATTTCAGTTGGGAAGCTATTGAGAGCGCGCAGGAAGCGTTGAATGCCTTGCGAAAGAAAACGCAGCATTTCATTGGTCTTGAAGGCAAGCCGGTAAGCGTTGATGCACGTGAGTGGAGCATAAAGTTCCAGCAATACATAGCAGATGATTTGAATTCATCCGGCGCCTTGGGTGTTTTGCATTTGATGCTTGCAGACAGTTCAATTCAAGACCGGGAAAAAATCACGCTTTTAAAAGAGTTTGACAGTGTTCTTGGGCTTCGTTTGCTTGATAAGCCGGATGTGGTAGAGCGTTCTGCAGAAGAGATTGAGAATGTGGAGTCTTTGATTAAAGAGCGCAATGCAGCTCGTGAGGCAAAGAATTTTGAGGAGAGCGATCGTTTGCGTGATGCGTTGCTGGAGGCTGGGGTTGTTATTAAAGACAGCAAAGACGGCACCGTTTGGGAATGGAAATGATAGAGCGGTTAAGGGGAATTTTAGTTCATAAGACTCCGCTTTTAGCTGTGATAGAATGCGGAGGCGTTGGCTACAGCGTTAATGTGAGCGCACGCACCGGCGAGATGCTTCCAAGCGAGGGTTCGGAGGCAATCTTGCTTACTCATTTGGTTGTGCGGGAAGATTCCATGACGCTTTATGGTTTTTTGGATATTCAGGAAAAAGAGCTTTTTTTAAATATGATAGATATAAGCGGCATTGGCCCGAAGATGGCGCAGAGAATTTTGAGTTCTATTTCTCCAAACGATTTTCTTTCTTTGGTTGCAACGGAGAATGCGGCAGGTCTTTCAAAGATAAAAGGCATTGGCAAAAAGACATCTGAGATGTTGGTTTTGGCATTGAAGGACAAAGCTTTGGCTATTTCTGCAACGGCAGGCGCAGGTTCATCTGCGATGTTGCCTTTTGCGGAGCAAGAGGCGATACTAGCATTGCATACGCTGGGCGTAAAGGATCCGGGTGCACGTCGTGCGGTGGAAAAGGCAGCGGAGGTTCTGGGCCGTGATGCGGATTCGGGCAAATTAATAGCCGAGGCTTTGCGGCATTTGTGATTTCTGCTCACAAAAAAATATCCTAAACAGCTTAACCCTTTCTGTCAGAACCCCGATTTACAGGATTTTTCGATTTTCAGGATTGCGAAGCGTAGTGCTGAACAATCAAGTAAATCCTTTAATCAAGAAAATCGGGGTTCAGACGTTTTATGGCAAAGCACTTTGTCATAAAATTGTATATTTATAACAAATAGGAGACATACTATGAAAGCACCCCGTTTTCTCTTGGCGGCATGCATATCGCTTGCCTTGGCATTCACCTTTTCCTGCTCATCGGATAGCAGCGACGACCCAACACCGGTTCAGTCCAGTTCCTCTGACGGCGGCAGCAGCAGCTCAGCAGAAGAGCCTGCCAGCAGTTCCTCGGCAGTTCCCGTGTCCCAGCACGTGCTCACGATAAACATTGAGCCAGCCGCAGATGGCACTGTGCTTCGCAATCCTGCCAAGGATGCCTACGACCACGGCACGGAAGTCATCGTGACTGCAGTTGCGGAGTATGGCTATGAGTTCACAGGCTGGTCTGGAGACGCAACAGGCACGGACAACCCCATTGAAATCACCATGGACGAAAACAAGGATCTGACCGCCAACTTTGCATTGGC
>Ga0209755_10001985_pt1 | contig 29378 bp, 25 predicted proteins | sample TergutCo191P1_FD_187301 | JGI IMG/M metagenome (GOLD analysis project Ga0209755, IMG submission 187301) | Cornitermes sp. P1 segment gut microbial communities from Petit-Saut dam, French Guiana - Co191P1 (SPAdes) (version 2) | ecosystem: Host-associated > Arthropoda: Insects > Digestive system...
CGATAACTGCAACATCTGTAGCATCAACGCCGAATACAGGAATCTTGGGCTCACTACCTGTGTTGTAGCCGATTTCGTTGAGGGCTTGAATAGCACCAAGAGCCGCGTCGTCATTGTTTGCTATAATCAGTTCTATATCACCAGCTGCAGGACTGTGCGCAGATAATGCTGTATTTACAAGTGCAAATGCTTCCGCTGCTGACCAGTTTGCATAAAGGAAGAAGTTGCTGATTCCATCGTCATCATACAGTGTGCTTGTTTCATTTGCTGCTGATGGTACAAGTTGTACTCCGCTGCCGGCAAGTATTTCGTTAGCAACTTGCACTGAGTAAAATGTCCGGAAGAATGCTTCTGCGTTACCATGCTCACCGCGAAGCATGATATATCTGATTTCGCCATTGCCATCAACATCAAAGGTGCTTATGTTGTCTCCCTCAAGAAGGAACTCGGCAATTGCCATCCCTTGGAATTGACCCGCTTCCGGAGCCCATGTACCAATAAACGCCGCTGCGTCGTAGGACTGGATAACAGCATCGCTTACTTCTCGGTTGAAGAAAAGAACAGGTACATCGGCATTTCTTGCGATATCCACAATGTTCATCGCCACGTCTTCCGCCCCTGTTGTCACGATGTTGACAACCAACAGGTCGGTTCCGCGCATAACTGCCGTCTGTATCTGTTCTGTCTGTGTTGTTTGGCTATCCATGCTGTCATGATGTGTTAGGTTAAGGTTTGGAAATTGCGCTTCCATTGCAAGCATGTCGTTACGAACGCTGGCAAGAAATGTGTCGGCAAAAGTGTACCAAAACACATCAACTGTAATTGCCTCGCCGGCGGTGGTTAGGGGTTCAGCTGCGCCACCATCAGCAGGTGGTGTTGCGGGATCGGTTGTCGTGCCTGCGGGCGGCTGAGCAGGCGCAGCGCATGCTACAATAGATACCACCATGGCGATTGCGAGTAAGATAACTAGTATTTTTTTCATTACATTTCCTCCTAAAAAATATGGGATAGACATAAGTGTACACATTACGTCCATAAAAGAAAATGGAAAATTCTATACTCGACCCTGAAAAATCTACACTGTTGACTACCTATGTTTTAATACCTTCACCTTCCTGTAATAAATTGTCCTGTTGCTCACACTTCTCCTAACCTTGAGTTACACATGTGACAATACGGTTCAGTTATTTCATATCTACACCGGAGGGGCATCGCACATGCGATGCCCCTCCGGCTTTACAGTTACACTTAATATAATCATCTTTGGCTCGAATAGTCCAGAAATGTTTTCACTCCCGGTTAGTCAACCAGTATGGCGTTTTGATGTATTCTCAATGGAGCCCCAATAACAACGCCTACGTTACCAAAAGTAACTCCCGCACGAACTTCAAACCTTTCGTTGTTGATTATAGTTCCATTGTTTATGAATGTTGAGTTTGTTACGTTTTCAACATGTCCATTGTTTACAAGCGTACCACCCGGTGCTAGTATTATAGTTCCACCAGCTCCACCCTGATTGTTAATTCTACCGCCTTCGGCTACAACAAGCGTACCGTAGACAACAAGTTCTGCGTTACCGGAAATGTTAAGCGCTGTTTCTACAGTAAGAGTCCTACCGGCTGGAATCACAAATGGACTGTGGTGTGTGAATATGCCTAAATTGTTTTTGCTTGTGACGACTACATCTCCCTGCTCCAACATCGCTCTGAGTATGTTCGGATTAACACCGCTGAACGCAGTTGGTGCATCGGGCTGGCATTCTTTTGTCCCTGATATGCTGATATTCACTTCAACTATATTTAATCCAGACCAATCATGCCAACCATATACCTCAAGCGGCACTGATGGCATACCTGCCCAACCAAAAACGCGCTCGTTGCGGGAAAAGAGATTAGCAAAATCATCTGCCCAAACAGCACCACCGGGGAGTTTAAAATAACCGGACGAACCGGATGTCACCCTGAGAGCACCGGGAGCATTCCATACACTGGTTCCAAAGGGTACTTGGTTAACTGCCGGAACCGGGGCATAGCCATCAATGAGCCAAAGGCTTACCTCCGTCCTATTTTTTCCCAAGGCTCCGGTGAAAGTTATTGCAAAATTTCCGTCAGACTCAATTTCAACGCGCACAGGTCTGTTGCCCGGTTTGTTTTCACCTACTAACACCCATAGTGCAAGGTTATTCGATTTGCTGAGCTGTGGTCCAAAAGGATTAACTATTTCGGGAGCATTCGCAGTGGACTCAAGCCACACATCAAATGTTAAGTTTCTTGCTATTGCCTGTGTAAGCCATGCATCATAGACATTGCCTGCTACAATCACATCACCCGTGCCATCACATACGATAGCTTTCGGCAACTCAACACACATTACGGAGTTTACTTTCTCATATTCCACTTCAAAACCATTTATAGACAGCGCAAGAAATCGCGGTGGGGTGTTGTCAACAGAAAAAGGCACAAGTAGGCTTTGTTCCCAAGCCCATGCATTGTTTTGATTAGGACTCTGTCTCGAAATCTCCATGATAATATAAAAGTCGCCTTCTTCGTCTAAAACTACAGGTTGACTACTTCCGATAGGAAAATAAATACCGTTGAAGATAACGCCGCGCATAGAGGTTCCAGGTTCTATATGTCCCGCAGAAAAAAATCTTGTACCGGCAACTGTGCCTAACATGGCATGTTCAAACTCCGAAGAATTCCAATTAAGTTCGTCTATTCCCGGAACAGCCCTAGCAAGGTGCATATTTGCAGAGAAACCAAAATTTGCAGTATACGATATAACAAGTTCGCGGCTTGTATTATTTTTGGCATTCTGACTAGTGGAAATCACTGGTCGGTAGGTCACAATGCTGTGCACCGCAGGAGGATTATGTATTGCCACTCCTGCAAAAGGTAATCTGGCTAACACTTGGCTATCATAAGAAACTACAACGTATCCCTCATGATGACCAAGGGCATCACTGGCCGGAATATTAAGAATTACCAAAAAGTCAGCAGAACCATTTGCCGGAACCATAATAGTTGAAGGATGAACAAGAGTTGCCCCAGATAAAGAATTTCTTCCTGTTTTAATAAATTCATGGCTGATTGTATATAAACGTGATTGGTTACTGTTGTTTGATATTGTCGCCATTAAACTTTCAGACATTACTTCGCTATTGTTATAGCGGTTAAAACCCCCGAAGCTGAATGAACCGGTTTTTACAGTTTCAAAAGGCTGGAATTCAAAAGGCAGACCCGGTACAATTGCTACCCTAGGATAACTGACAGACACAACTGTATCTGCCTGAACCGCCGCCCAAACATCCATTTGTCTTGCACCATCAAAAACGCCATAGTCGCCATATTGGTAACATAAGTTTATGGCTGTGTTCATTATACGACTCTTTATCACTTGACTGCACCACCTGGTCGCATTTTCTACACTGTATTGAATCATCAAAGCAACACCACCTGCCACATGCGGGGCGGCCATTGAGGTTCCCGTTCCATAACCATATGCGGCACTCCAAGATAATTCTGACCAGTTGGAGTTGTTTGCGTGTTCCCCACCTATTGCCCATCTTGGAACTGCTGAAAATACATTAACACCGTGAGCACCTACATCCGGTTTAATTTCAAAGCTTTCCCATACAGGCCCACGTGACGAAGAGTTTGCTACTACCTGCGGAGCTAATTCGCCGCTAATCGAAAAAGTTGCATAGCCGGCACTGCTGTTCAAAATATTATCTAGAAGTGATCTTCCGCTGTCATTATCAATAATTAATGACGGAGCCACGATCGGATTATCAAACAAATTTCTGGGTTGAGTTCTTTCCGACGCTGTCCCGTCTATTACAATAACTCCACCAAGCACATTAAATCCTGGAGGGAATCCAATCATCGTTGGATCGAAAGCTATCACCGATGCATTTCCAATAACATTATCACTGATTGGTCGCCTTACAAGAATAAACGCGCCCCTCAATGCTTGTGGACCATATTTCATGAATAGTTCAGCGAATGCGTTCCCGCCCGGACCAATTCCAGTAGAGCCTATATCAAGATCTTCCGTACCTTCCGCTGCTGTGCTGCCACAGTTAGGAAGCGCAAAAACGCGGTATATTCCATCATTGTCAACTAATCTTGGCGATGTATTGACAATAATGCCATCCTCCCTTGCAATCCACCTTGCACCAGGGTTATTCATTAAAGAAAATGCTATGGTGTCAACATTGTTATCGCTGGTTAGGTTTGCGCCAACGAGTGTTTCTTGCCCTGACAAATTTGAAACAGTAATGGCCATTGTTGCACCACTTGGATTTCCAGTAGTATAAAAATTAGGACCGGTATTTCCCGCCGTTACGACAAAAACTTTATTCGGATTTTGTAGCATGAGGTTGTTGATTGCGATATTTTGTAAGTGCATCGGATTGGATAAACCACCGCTAAGAGACATGTTAACAACATCCGGGCTGTCGTAGTAGGTGTATTCCAGACTAGCCAAGAGAACAGAGCTGGGAGTTGAACCAAATAGCGAACGATAATGAATAACACTTGCACCGGGAGCCACACCTAAAATAGCCCTTTGCATATCCCACACCGGTTCGCCGGATGCCGGATCGAACTCTAGTGGCACGGCCTGTCCAACAATTGTGCCTGCCACATGAGTGCCATGAGAGGACCATGAAGGTATAGTTCCGGCATTGTCTACTAAGTGGCTTTCGCGCACCGGGAAATAATATGGCGAAAACTCCATTGGGTTGTTGCCCGGCTTACCATCTGGCAGTGACGTTGGATTTCCACGGAAGTCATCCCCTTGACCGCCAGGCCAAAGTCGGAGAAAGTCTCTCCCAACAAAGTAGTATGTACCATCAATATTAATTCCATGTTCGTTGGTTATAGACGTGTTTCGTTGTTGCATCTCTTCAATAGTTGGAAAAGTACCGGTAAATGCCGGGTGTTTCCAATCTATACCAGAGTCAATTACAGCTACAACAACACCCTCTCCTGTGATGCCTCGGTTGTGTAATTCATGTGCGTTCATCCAAGACCGCCCAATGCGCATCCCGTAGGGATCTCCTGGGGATGTCAAAACATAAGAAGGTTCAGAGATATAAAATGTTTCATCTGGGAAAATTGCTCTTACACTTCTAAAATTAGAAACCTCTGTTACTAAATTCCCTGGTAATCTGATGGCAACACCATTCAAGGCTCTGTGAAACTCATTATGTATGCTATAAGTGGAAGCGGCTGGCATAATACTGTACTCATTAAGTTTGCCAAATAATTCTGAGAGTTCTTGTCTAAACATTGTGTGATTATCTTCTACAATGCGCTCAGCGGCATCATAGCTTAAAAAATGACCGTCCAAGGCTGACTCAATGACTTGTATACCCGCCGGGCTATGTTCTAATAAAACGATAACGTCTATCGGGGTATGATCGTCCGTCAGTGTGTAGTCACCTTCAAATCCAAAAAGCCCTCTTCTTTGCCCTTCTTCTTGCACAAATTCCAATGTTTGCAACTGGCTATCAGATAAAGTAAGGTCAACTCTATCGTTTTCTTCAGTAGCAAAACTGTTTGTTGGCAACTGATGATGATGTGTGCTGCTAAACCCCTGAGTTGAAGACAGTTGACTAACAAAAATGGAGGTTACAAGTAGGATGGCAAAAGTGCGCCCAATCTTTCTCCCTATTCTAATCTTGGCTTGAAAAGCATATTTGTTCATTTTAAAAATCTCCGTTTCCCGTTATTATCTAGGATTGCAATAATCCAGCAATTCTTTTTGACATAAAAAATCGATGCGCTGAGTCTCACTCATCTGCATAAATTCTTTGCTGTTCGACCACTCCTCAATCCAAGTAGACGCAAACTGTGCCAATCTTTTCACGACAATTGCTCCCGTTGTACTCAGGTTTTCTATATAGATTTTCAAGCGTCCTTGAGCAAGAAACTGCATGAAATATCCGGCATGATATCCAGAGAAAGCTGCCCATATACCACAAAAGTCAGCAATCAGCTCATCATGGAGATTATTTTTTGCTGAACCAAAAAATCGTTTCGTGTAATAATGGGCACACTCATGATATTTTCGGATTGTCATAGACTTTTCGCGCCAAAAACTATCATCAAATCCCATATCGTCTGCTGATACGTTGCTGTACGATTTGTTTGATAATATAATAAATCTGTTACGTTTGCCCGACACAAAAGATGCGCCCATCGACTTGATATAAGGGTATGACGCACCTTTGTAAACTATATTTTGCACCAAATTCTCAAAATCGCCTACGGATGCTGTGGTTATAATTGGAATTTTGCCTGCAAGTGAATGAAACAACTCAATCCTCACTGCATCCGGCATTTCAAAAGCAATCTGCAAATCACTGTCTACAAGATGCTTATTTACAGCATAAGCCACACCGCTTGTTTCAGCAACCTCAAATATTGATGTCCACAACTTCAAAAATACATCAGCATCATAGTCTGCTCTACGCAAAAAAGCATTCGCTGTATATCCAAGCAAGACATCTAAATCCCGCGGCTGTGCCCCAAGATTCTGTAATATTTCTTTTTTATCGCCTGTTGACAAACTCACAGACCACTTCCTCCAATATAAGCATTCCACCAATCCACTTTATTGCCATCCGACAATAACTGTTGCGGCTTTTGCATTTACAAGATTTAATCTCATTTCGATTCTGCCAGGTTTAAACATACTCATAGCTATGTCCTCTGGCGATATTATCCTTATAATCTCGCTCAAATCGAAAATTTGTGTCAAATCTCCTTGAGTTATCAGCATAGACATTTCGCCATCACTTATACCGCTCTCAAAAGAAAAATTGTCCAAGCTGTGCTGATCAAGGTTAACAAAAAAAGTGATATGTCCATTTGCTTCCTCCGCAAAAAAATGCCATCCATCGCTACCTACATCCTGCTTCATGTTAATAAATGTACCCGAACGAACAACTCTTACACTACCGCCAAAATGAGAAAATCTCATAAACAAGCTGACACTTAACGATAATAAGAAAATACTGATTAGAGTCACTATCAAAAATCTTATATGCTTATTTGAAGTCTTACCCATATTGCTGATGCCCCTTCAAAAGTACTTTCCGTATTTGAATTTTATTTTACAATGTCTGATCCGCATGAAACAGCGCCACAAGAAGCAACACCGCCCGCCACATTATCCAAATCATCATCACTAATCTCGCCGGACACCATCGGCGGCAAAACAAATGTCGCAGCATACGCCGGGTCACTTTCTATTACCTTAATATTAACCTTTCCCGGTAACTTTTCACCTGTCAGCTTTTCAATTGCTACACTTGGATCATTCAACAATTCCGCCCTGAATACACTATCCGTTGCGGAAAGTTGCCTCGCCAGTAAATAAGTTTCGTCTATTTTCTTTTGGGTCCATGCCATAGCTAATTTCCTCCTTTAAAACACACTGCTGGCAATAACGTCAATATCTGTCGGCCGTACCTACTACTGTTATTATCGATTTTCAGAAAACAGCCGCTCCGGTCTTTTCCACCTACCACTTTATAAAATTAACATTAATTTGCTCAATATCAACACAGATTCCACCAGGTATAAGGTCAAGTGCATCGTTGCTTAATTCATCATGTGTGGAGGATCTTATCGACCGACCATATTCCTCTATATCCTCAATCGAAAAAGAGTGCCCAAGGGCGTTTATTTGTATTGTAGCCTCATCAGCCTCAAGTCCTAATAGACGCTTTGCACGCTCAGGGTCGGCGATCAGTATTTCCGTCAGTGCGTACGCACTTTTTGCTGTTAATGCCATCTTAAAACACTCCTTATCAACACCAGATAATTTTTGCTAAATGTAACATATAAGACCGTCATTCTACACACGATACTTCACCTACGCAGAGATTTGAAATAATACACGTATGTTTATGTAGTAAGACAATTAATTTATTAAAAATTGACTGCTTTTGTGCGACTACGCTTTATCTACTTTCCAAATATTTGTACGGCCTCTTGCATATTTTCGACAACATTAATGCTAAATGGGCAGTTACCTTCACACTTCTTGCACTTGATACAATCACTCGCATAAGCCGAAAGCCTACTGTAATGTGCGTGAATCGTTTCAGATTTGCTGACCTTTGCCATATCCAAATATTTTGTAACCGTGGCAACATCAATTTTCTTAGGACAAGGCAAGCAGTGATTACAATACATGCATTTACCGTTAAGTAGCGGCAATCTACCCTGCAATATGGCAGCATAGTCCCGCTCCTGCGCAGTAGCGTTAAAATAGTCAATCCCTTGTTCCATTTCTTTAACGGTTCTTGCCCCTAATATAACGCTGGATACCGCCGGACGGTCAAGCGCATAGGATACACATTGAGGCAAAGTTAGCGAGCGCTTTAAATTGGAAGCTTTTAAATCTAGTAGCCGCCCGGCACCGAGAACTTTCATCGCCGTTAAGCCTATACCATTTGCGGCGCACAAATTGTAAAACTCTGCTCTAACTGGATCAATTTGAAGCTTGTCCAGCTTTGTTCCTTTTAGTACAGTATCAGGATCCATACCATTGCTTAGATCAAAGGCCGGATTTATCGAAAACATGAACATATCAACAAGTCCGGTGTTTATCATTTTTATACCGATAGTTGCATTGTGTGTACTCACCCCAATGTACCTGATAACACCTTCTTTTTTTAGCTTTTGTATATAGTCGATGAAGTGTGATTCAAAAGCTTCCTTGAAATCTTTCTCTGTGTCAACTATATGTATTATGCCAACGTCTATGTAGTCAGTATTGAGGTGAGCCAATAAATCCTTTAAAAATAAATCGCATTTTTGAACATCGCGGGATATCGTATATTGTCCTTCATGTTTAATTGACCCTATGTGACCTTGTAACACAATATCTTTGCGGCGAGACCCAATACCACGTGCCATATGAGAACGAATTTCCGTATGCGGCACACAAATATCAAAAACATTCACCCCGGCATCAATTGCAGTACTTACAACAGCATACGATGTAGTCCCACAACCGATTTCACTTATCTTTAAGCCTGTTTTTCCAAGGCTTCTGTAGTGCATATTTTCCCCTTTAGTTGCTACATATTTAAATTTTCATTTTGATCGGCTTTTTTCTTTAAATAGTCCTTGACGTTCAGAACGACAGCGACCACAATATATCCGACAAGTGTATAGCTTATAAGAAAACCCCAAGCTATTTGTGAAGCCTCAAGAAACAAGTTTAAAAGCAAAAAGTAAATGAGCAAAACCACTACCAGCACCACATAGTTAATGGCATACAGCACGATATTTCCAAATATCTTTATATTCTTTGTTTTTTTGTGTTGAATGAATCTCTCCAGAAAAAAGAAAAGGATCACACACACAATGATTAGTAAATCTCGATTCAAAAGTCTATGCAGCACTGCTTCTCCCACACTTATTAAATCGTTTTGGCTCATTACAATAACAGTGTCATACCAATACATAACTTTAGAAATTGCGAGATAGGTAAACAATATTTCCTTAATGGGTATCAATGCTCGCTTTTTTGTGCCCATAATACAACGTCCCTTTTCGACTGAACACCACGCTCGAATTCGCTCATAACGTAAATTCCGGTGCACTATATCCAACGACCGATCACAACTAAAGCGTTGAAAAACCTTTCCGCTTACTGTACCACGTAGGATGAAATGAAGCCCCTACGTATAAACCCATAAATTACTTCATCACTTTATCTTTTGTTTTTGCGCTGTGGCGAAATCCACCATATGACAAACATAATAAAACCATACACAATACCGAAAGAAATGAAACTGGTGCTTCCTATCTCATAGCTATCCAACTGCCACAGACCTTCACGTGCCCCCATAGCTAAGTTCATCGAAAAGTGAAACAGAGTAACAGTGATAATGGATCGAAGATGTCTAAAAATAGTATTTACAAATATATGAAACATTATCCAGCTAATATTGTGGAATGCGAACATACCCCAACTATAATCACCAAACCACTGGTGCTCTCCTGTAATAGCAGCAACAAGCCAAGATGGCCAGTGCATAACCGCAAAAAGGAGAGCTACAACAAAAACCGCCAGCCAATCTTTTTTTACCAACCCATAGATTCGTGTCTGGAAATATCCAAAAAAGAAAACGTCTTCGTAAAATGCTAAGAACAAGAGTGAAGCAACAGTCCCAATGATCGCAACAATACCGCGTAGTTGCCATCCCCCAAGGACCCCAGACAAAACTCCATTAAATAGGATAAGGTTCACTGCTGCAAAGACCAGCCCCACAGCAAGAGCCTTTTTCCAATTCGCTAAATGTATCCCTACAGATCTCAACCCTTGTCCTTTTTTCATCAAGAGAACAAACAACGCAACTAGCTGAATACTGTGAATTATCAATGTTGCATGAAATCCTCCATGCAAACTCGGGAAAACGTTTCGGATAATATTTAACAATAATATAATCGCTAGGAACAACAACGCATGAATAGTATCCTTTTTGACATACTGCACTACCTCCTCTTCGTAGGTCGATAGTCCGTTCACATCCTCCATCATTATACGCAACTCCTCTCCTTTTCATTCCCGATGCCTCTCAACAGGGGCTTTATTTTTCACTGTTCATTTATGCCGATTTTCAGAAATGCTTTTCATGCTTTCTATAAAATAACCACCGTCTATTTTTATCTTCAAGCCCTATCATCACACTGCTCTGTCCACTCTGATCTATCAAGAAATAAAGCCTTCAGCTGATTTTCATAAATCGACACCTTTGTCTTGCACTTGTCAGTGTCATACACCTCTGGCTCCTGCATTTTGAGCGGACATATCTTGCCATAGCATAATGGTAATATGGAGCAATCATAACATTCACTTTGCAAATTGTAAGAAGTCCAATTACAAATTTTATCATCATCTATTTCAAAACCATTGGTTGTTAATTTTCCCACAACATTATTGGCAAAATCAATTGTTACAGTACATTTTAGTAATGCCCCACCTGTATCAACAACTAAACTATTTGATTTTGCAGCATAGCACATACCGCTAAAAGGAGTACACATGTACTGTACTTTCAAGTTTAATTTTTTCGACAACCGGGTCATACCCATAATAATATTGGGTTCTTCGTCGCATTTGACCAATTCACTGTCGGGCTGTATTCCTAAATCTTTTACAGCCTTGAAAAGAAAGTCAAATCTACCATCTCCGGAAAAATTTTTCGCCATAAAGTTGAGATAAGCACCATAATCATTTGAGAGTATTGAGTCAAAATTCGTTCTAATTAACATCTTGTAACTAAGCCAGCTTTTTTTCGCATCCAATAGATTATTGATTATTGTGTCCCAGGTGCCGCCGAAGTCTACCGAAATACGGCTCTTATCATGGTTTTCTTTTAATCCATCCACCGTAATTTGATATAATAATACATTCAGCTCTACAAGTTTTGTAAGCTTGTCTAAGGACAAATAATAGGCATTAGTGGTTATACTCCCGTTAACTACAAACCCTTTAGCCTTTGCAAGGATTTGCACATTCTCCATAAACTCACAAATTGCTTCAAACTCAAGCAATGGCTCCCCTCCGAAGAATTCGATGTTAACAACCTTATACCCCTTGTGTTCAGCTTCTTTTTCAATTGCAATCAACAAATTCTCATAAACCTCATTACCCATTTTCTCATCGACAAAGCTTTCGTAACAATAGGTACATCTGAAATTGCACTGTCTCGTTACAATCAGCTTGATGTCAAGAGAACCTCTCTTACTGAGCTCTGTGTAATAATAGTTGAGAAGGTTTGTTTCATTTACACCATCATCCACAACCATATGGGAATCTTTTAGCATTTTATGAAAATTATCTGTTTGGTCATATTCGAAAACAGCGCCGCCTTCTAACGCATCAACAAGAGACCTAGCTAATGAACACTTAACTTTAGCCATTGTGCCATGTAACGTATTGTGTAATAAGTATACATCACCATCTCTTAACACATTAAGAAATTTATTCTTTCTCATGAGTTACTCCCACTTTTGTCCATAAACTACAACGGATGACCTATAGCAAAACTATAGATTACATCCTCAGAAGCATGTCTTAGCCCCAATATATCATCAAGTTGCCAATCTTCTGCACTTGCATCTCCGAATCCCACCACTCCTAGTTTCAAATACTCTGACACAAGATATAAATTTTGCCCCATGTGCCCAGCATCCAGTAGCGCATACCTATATCCTCTCTCTCCATACTTTTTCATTGTCCGCTCAAATACAAGTGAGAAAAATATTAAACAAGGAAACGTGTTTATTTTTTGCTTTTTAAAATCCTCTTTTGCCTTTTGTGAATAATCACATGCTTTTAGAAGCTCCAATGTATTATCAAGCACATTATAATGATATATCCCTTTTTTTAAGTCAGGTGAATCCATCATCACAACATACACTTCGATTGGATAGCACGCACCGGCACTTGCATATGTGCGGAAGTTAGGATTTTGCTGATCTCCTCTAAGCCCAAAACTTAGTGCCAATAGCTTGGAAAGCGTTTTCAAATCAATACCTAAAGCAGAAAACGAACGGGTAGTTTTTCGTGACAGCAGGACATCATGAAAACTATCTGCAATTAACTTCGCCGCCCATATATCTATTTTATCAAGATTAATAATTTCCGTGTTCGTATATATTTTATACTCAGTACGTGGATTGAAGCTTTCTGGAAAATTGTGTCTACTTTTAGAATTTTCATGATAATTTAAAGCTAAATTTGCTTTATCTCGCGTATAGAACGTTTTCATCTAGTGAACATTCCTTTCGATTGAATTGTGCGCAAAATCGACTATTTGCTCAACATCAGGGAAACGGGTGGGGATTATCAGTAATAGCCACTCCATATTTTTCTTGAAAGCTTTGCAATCGTGCACTTTTAAGATGTCTAAGATTGTGATCTGGCTCTAGGTCGACATAACCGGGAATAATCGCTCTTAAAACTCTTAGCCCACTTTCACGTATTTCCTCTCTAGTAATATCCGCAACGTAGATTGAGGTTTCAGCTTTCTTGAATAAGTCCATTAAATACTCCAAATCAGCTTCACCTGTTCCTGCAGAGTAGTTAGTCATCTCGCTTAACAATACCGTTTTGTTATCTTCAGCTACAAAATCAATATTTCGGTTATTTCTACTGGAACTATAGTACAAAAAGTGTTTATCCAGAGTATTCACTTCGCTTGGTTTAAGCTCATAGCACTTTCTCTCTTTGTTGTCCCTAAGCAAACCTATGTGAGCAGCATTGTACGACTGACAAAGTTCCTCCAAAGACTTTAAAACAGCAATCTCAGGATCCGGATGCGACGCTGTCGCTACAATCAGACCAAAGGAGTTTGGGAGGTTGTTTCTTACAAAGGAAAGAATGGTATAAACCCCCTCTGTACGGCTAATATCATAAAGGAATAACTCATCTTCACCAAAAAGATACTTATTGATATGAGCGTATAATTCCTCAGTTTTATCATTTCGAAACTCATCTGGTATTATGAGTTCACCGGATAGACTTAATTGCCAAGATAACATAAATGAATCTCTTTCTATCACTTCACATATTGCATTTAAGGCCGTGCTGCTGTAACCTGTACCGCAAGCAAGACCGGTCGACAAGCTGTAGACATAGCTTAACTCACCATCTCTGCAAGGGAAGCGGAGATAAACTTTTTTTGCAGGCAAATATACATCTTCATTCAACACTAAATTTTTCCCTTTAACCCAAGATATTGGATGCTTCGTGAAATACTTTGGAAACGGAAAATCAGGCCTATCGTATTGACAATCTAAAAAAGGTAACAAATCACCATAATCAAGACAGTTTATCCCTTTTTTTATCAAATTATCCGCACTATCAAAAAGCAACTCCAGTGCGAATTCGTTATTGTCACACTTGCCGCAATAACGCTCAATAAATTCTCCATAGGCCTTTGCCTTGCTCACCTCTTGATTAAAGGATACCCCTGCTCCAGAATTTTCGTCAGATATTCTACTTTTTACGGAAGTGGTAAACATTGGTATTTCGTTCCCTAACACATACCTATGGCCCCCAATAGATACGGAGACTCCTCCCCACTCGGAAAATGTGGTGATACTGGCGAGACCATATTTTTGCGAAAAAAAACTTTCCATTGTCTCAACTACAGACTTAACAGAGCTACTTTCTTCTTTTGTCATACCCATACTTTTATTGTATCCTCTCTACCACAAACAGCACAAGAATAAACCTTATATATATAGTCAATCTGTGTCCTAAAGTCAACACAATCTATCATAATAACTTGATTTAGCAGGTTGCATTTCATACCTGCGTAATATTTAATTATTTCTGCTGATGAGATACCCGAAACAATGGAGTATAGCGGATACATAGAATTATATTCGGCCGGTTGACGTTTTTTGCTTTGCATTTGGTCAAGATTGTCGAATACATACTCATCTTCACTCATATTTTGTTTATTTCGTGTCCGCATACATTCATAGCAACAGGTATCATTTGGAATGACAATCGGTCCCACTTCAGACTTGTAGCCATCTACAACAACCCTTAACCACCTTTTGTTATTGCCGCAGCAAATTTCATTTACTTTTGAAAACAGATAATGATCGTTATAATTACTAGCGACAATAACAAAATCGCTACTTTCAATCAGAGTATCAAGCTGCTCTAAGTTATCAGCTAAAGGAAATTCAGTGACTTCAATGTCTTCTCTGCAGAAACTAGTCCCCTCGTTAGTATTTGTAACCCCAATGTTAAAGGAATTTAATAGCTCACTTCCAATCATATTATCCAAAATACTATAAATCAGTTGACTCGTCCCGATTATCCCAATTTTCATTTTCTCCATTAGTCTGGTGACTTCATCCAAGGTCATATCCCCCAAAGTATAATAAATTGTTTTTTCTAGCAGTGTTTTATCACATTCTATCAAAGTAATTGATTCATCATGCTTAATTAGAACAGTTTTTTCAATTAATAACGAAACCACTCTGTTAAGCAGTTCTGTATTGTACTTTGCTGACAATATCGATATGGCATAATCTACAGATGAAGGCTGTTCAAATTGTTCCATTACATCATTTATTAAAACAGATATAGCGTTTCCTTTTATGCAAAAACGTTCTTTAATTGTCTTCACCGCCACGATATTCTCATCCATATGAATTGTTTTTTGTGTAATATTTATGCCATACCTTGTATAATCCATTTCAGAATCCCCCAAATACAATTCTTGCCAAATGCTGTGCGCAAGCTAATTAGATGCTCTCCACTCTATAAGAAAATTATAGAGTGGAGAAACCGAATTATCTAGCAACCAAAGTTAGCACAACAGCAACAGCAACAGCAACAGCATTTATCTGCACTATACTCGCCATCAATTCCACCAACTACTTCAAATCCGTCAAGACCCACCGAAACAACTTCAAATCTGCCATCACCGATGCCACCGGCTACGCTCTCTAAAGCATCATCGTCCAACTGTCCTAACTCAATTGGTGGAATCAGCAAAGTTGTTGTATAGCTTGGATCATGATCAACAAACTTGATCCCATTTGCCCTATCCTCAACAGCTCTAACTTTAAAATCTTCAGGCATTTTTTGGCCTGTCATCTTTTCAAATGCTGCCGTAGGATCTTGCAGCAATTCGGCTCTAAACACCTCATCGGTTGATGTGAGCTCTTGTAACTGCTGACTAAATAGTGCGAATTGTTCTTTACTTAAATGATTCATTTTTCTTTCTCCTTAATTGTGGATTGATATTTCAGAGCAAACAATTAAATTTCATTATGAAACAACGGCCCAACCACTAACAATCCTTACCTTTTTGTACTTTCTTATAAAGATTTTGACTAACTCACAATAATAGTTTTGATAACTCGATAATTTTTGCCTCTAACCCCCAACTACATCTCCTCTCCGGCAATATTATGGCATCTCCACATAAGACACAGCTACCTAATCTGTAATAATATAAACCTTTAGTCTCAAAACTTGCCATTGTGCTTCAATGAATGTACTATTATAGTAAACTACAAGCTTTCCTAATGCGAAAACATGTAGTATCACATATGTACTCATGTATTAATCCATCCGTGCCACTATCATCACTGCATCGTTTGTTGCCTGTATTTCCCTGCCCTTTTTAGTTCGGAGTAGCACTAACATAAATTTTTTTATCTAGCCATTTAGAGTACATTTTCGCCCTGTTCTCCACTTCTTGTAGCATTTTCTCTTTCTCATACGGCAGCTGGCCTTCTACTACATGTTTGTATGGATAGAAGTGACCTGTGCTAAGTATGCAGGATTCTTGGAACTTAAGCCCCCTTACAATTTCGACTTCTTCCCAAAAGATTTGCTCATAAGTTGGAAGTTTAAAAAAACCAGACTGTATATCATTGAAAAGAGGTGTGTCCATAAATGGCACACATACTGCAATTCCCACTCTAGCGGGATTAAGTTCATTTAAGACTCGAACTGTACCTCTCACGTGCTCCTCTGAGTGCTTAACCCCGCCAAGTCCAAGTATTACAACTGTTACCAGTCCAACGCCTGCTTCATTCATTTTTTCTCCTGCGGCTATTGCTTCATCGGCGGTGTAACCGGTGTCCATATCGGAGAGGACAATATCGCTACCGGATTCTAACCCAGCGGTAATCATTCTAACCCCATGCTCTTTCATCTCTCGTAATTCAGCGACTGACTTTTTATTTATGTCTCGAAAAGTACCATACATATTTGTATGTGCGGCTTCGGGAAACACCGTTTTTATTTTCTTTAAGATTGGGCGAAGTCTCCCCATACTCAAACACGTTACATTACCATCAGTTAGAAACACACCCGACACTTGCTCGTAGTGGTTACGAGCCGCCACGATCTCTTCATCCACTTCTTCAAAAGGACGCACCTGAAAAGGCTGACCCTTGTAGAAGTTACAAAACTTGCACTTATTATGTGAACATCCCAACGTCACTCGCAAAAGATAACTGTCGCGCTCTGTTGGCGGGGGATAACACGTTCCTTCGTATCTCATACTCTATTTTCTCCAGTTTGCATAGATAGTGATTTGTAAAGCAGACGAAGGGAACGCCAACGCAATCACACGATGATTTTCCGCCCGTCCGTAACAACGCTAGGCATTTTGCTTGACTACGACAACTATAATCCGGCTACTCCTTCTCTTCTATCTGCTGACTAATTTCTTTTACACCCTTCGCTATGGTGTCAAGTGATTTTAGATGGTTATAAACAGCAAACGCTCCTAGAACGAAAAGCGCACCCGAAAGCACAATGTTTAGAATTTGAAACACTTCCATACTTACCTCCATAAATTATATCATCTGCATACCACTACCACGGAGATAATAAGCGCTAAGCACTTAACATGCGAAAATACGTAGTAATCCATATAAGTTTATGTAGTAACTTCAATTACTGCTCATCATCACAGTTGCTGGGATTCATTGGTATTTTGCAATCATATCAATCCCACCACTACCCGCCATTTTCTGCTCATAGTGAATCTCCAACAGCTCTTTACAGTGGTTTTTGAAGTATGAACAAATATTTCTCTTGACTCCATCACGAACACTATATGCTCGCATTTTAGGACAACCCCCATCACAAACCGGAAATAACAGACAGTTTTCGCAGTTTTTATCGTCCAAATAAGAAGCGCCAATCATACCCTCTGCCATTAATGATACATCCCAGTTGGTCAGGCAATAAATACTCCCTATAATTTCCTTTTTTTTGCCGATATCTCGCAAACATTTGTATATTTCTCCGTCAGGACCAACGACATATGCATTTCTATAGGTTAATGAACATCCTCCCATCATTATATTTGGAAATATGTGGACAGTGTTAATCCCATAAAGCTGAGATAATTCAATTAAAAAACGACCCTTGTCATCAGAATCAAAAAAACATCCACCAACTGAATTATTATCATCAACAAAACCCGGATAAACATTTAATTGCCTGTTCGTTTTTTGCGGATATCTGTTACTAAAGTTATTGTACACATCCACAAACTCCGTTACATTTCGTGAGTCAATGTTCACACGCACATTCAGTCTACCCCCCCAGTCAGACTGCATCAGCGCATCAATATTCTCTAATATTGTTTCATACGTTGGACCCCCACCAACAAGGAATCTGCGCTTGTCATGCGTATCTTTTGAGCCATCAATTGTTATCTGAATACTTGAAACCTTGAGACTACCGAGGGAATCGACAACTTCCTTTGACAGGTTATATCCGTTTGTAACTAAAATAGCACTGTATTTCTTCCCAAGTGCCTCAATTTTAGTATTGAGACTTTTTATTCGCTCAAATTCGAGCAGGGGTTCGCCTCCAAACCAAGTTATGCTAATCTCGTTAATTAAGTTATGCTTTTTTATAAACTTAACCAGCTTATCCTCCGTCTTGTCAGTCATCGTTGATGGAAGTTTGTTGTGTTCAAAACAGTATTCACACGCGAAGTTGCACTCCTTAGTGGGGGCTATCGTCAAAAGCATTCGATTACCTGCATAATTTTCTGTGAGCCTTTTCATTTTAATTATGCGTACTAAGTCGCCATCCTTTCCGTCCTCAACAATAAATCCGCCTAACCGTAATTTAAAATACAAATCCGGGTTTTCAGCAAAATCCATATTGGGATTGTCTTTAACTCGCTTAATAAGCTCTGCTGTACTTTCATCCATTTGCACAAATGAATTAGAGCCCGAATTGTACAAAAGCCAGCCGTTGTTCTTGGATTTAAACAACATATTATATCGCGACCATTCCATTATGGTACATCTCCCACTTCTGTAAAATCTATAACTAAACTGCATTGGGTAATGCTTTTTTCGACAATAGGATCGAAATATTTTCGCGTAATCATCTCCATCTGCCTATTCCCATTAGCTATATCAAACCAAAGGTACTTATAAATCCTTGCGATTTCATCTAGCACATAGGTGGCAAATGAATGAGCTATCACGTTGACCCGTTCATTTTTATACACATAAAATTGCCGTATCATCACTTCATCTTCAGAAATTCTATCGCAGATTATCCATCCCATTGGCTCTGTCGTGTTGTTTTTTGTTAAAACAAATGAATTATTTTCGTCAATTACCCATCCACAATCACTCCTGTCAATGAGTGGTGACATATAGCGCTCATCTTGACTGGCAAGCTTTTCTCTTTCCCTTAATATGTTCCTCAGTCCATCGCCACATTCAGACCACCTTACCACACCATAGCCTTTTTCCTTCCAAAGCTGTGGCCTATAGGATACAAATTTACGTATATAGTCTATATTCTCCATCTTAATCATGAGTTGCTTTGAACTTTTTAGTTCTCTTATCCTACAAAATGAAATATCCTCTACAAACTTTATTCGTGCATTCTTCTCGCTTTCGTTTAGTAGTACGAACTTCCAGACCGCAGATTTCGCACCCGTCATGCTTATAGCCGCTTTAAATACTGCTCTAAGCATATGTAAGATTGTTTTGTACGTGCGATACTCTTTCTTTATGCAAAGAAAATGAAGGAAAAAAACATCCGCTCCACGCTCGACAATACCATATGCCAAACCTACAGGAACTACCCCTTCCTTCATTTTTATGACCACACACTCATATCTCTCATCCAAGAACATAAACTTCGGAAGCTTGTGAGAGCCAACTAGCCTATTTGATAGGGTTTCTATGTCATCCTTCCGATTGATAATTTCTATACTAAACATTTTTTATTTGATATCAAGCTGCTGCCGCTTCACCAATTGTGCAAATTTTCCATTGAGCTTAACTAGCTCGTCATACGTTCCATCTTCGACTATCCGTCCTTTTTCTAGCATAATAACCCTGTCACATTGACGTATTGTGGATAACCTGTGCGCTATAACTATGCGTGTGCATTTTAAACTATCCAAAGTTTGGGAAACGTGTTTTTGCGTAATGTTATCCAAAGCTGAGGTAGCTTCATCAAGTAATAAGATTTTTGGTTTTGGCGCAAGAGCACGAGCAATAATCAAGCGTTGTTTTTGCCCGCCGGAAAGTCCGCCGCCGCCATCGGAAACTAGAGTATGCATCCCCATAGGCATCTGGCGAATGTCATCAGCAACGCCGGCCATCTCCGCCGCCTCCCATGCTTCATTTATCGTGAGCCAAGGCGCCGATACAACAATATTTTCGTAAATTGAACCAGTCATCAATTTGCTGTTTTGGATAACACAGCCCATTGATCTGCGTAATGACTTCACATCTATAGACTTCATATCATTTGAATCATAATAAATCGCGCCTTTATGCGGTTCTTCAAAACCTAGCAACAATCGTAGCAGAGTAGATTTTCCGCATCCGGATGCCCCTACCACAGCTACATACTGACCTCGATTTATTCTTAGCGATAAGTCATCTAACACAAACGGCATATCATCATTATACCGGAAAGAAACATTATTAATGTCAATACTCCCTGACAATCTGGTTATCATCTTTTTTCCGACCGATGTCTCTGGTTCAATATCCATAATGGGTTTTGCCAAATCCAAAATCGGTTTTATTGATGCCCCTGTGCATGAAGCAGCTGCCAGCGACATAATCGCTCCGGCAAGGAGACCATAAGCGGCAATAAATGCCATATACTCAGCCACAGAAATCCCTGCGGATGCCGATATTGAAAACAGTATTATGGTACCAACTGTTGTCACAGTTCCCATAAGAACCGTGGCAACTCTCATGAATACTGGAGGTGCAAAACTAAGCGAGGCATTTTCGGAGTATTTTTCTGCCCATTTTGAAAATGCACGGCGTTCACTCCCTGAAATCTTAATCTTTTGCACACCGGAAAGTAATGAAAAAACAAGACCATTTAATTTTGCGGCGCCCTGCATCTGCTTCTTCTGTATTTTGACTGATACCAACGCGTTAGTGACAGTAAGTGCGAGATTTGTAGCAGTAATGATAAAGGCGGGTACAGCTAACGCAGGTGTCATCACAGCTATTTGCCCCATGTACACAAAGGAAAACAATCCGGAAAGTCCCGCGCCAAAAATGATTTGAATCAAAGTACTACATAACAATGACAAGTATTGCAGTCGTTGAGAAATTTCCCCTGTTGTATATTCTTTGAAAAAGATTGCTGGCAAGGACAGCAGCCTGCTCATAGCTGCGGATTGCACAGCAATGTCTGTCTTTGTAGTTATTCTGGCTTGGACCACATTTTGTGTAACCCTTATGAGCATAGTGGATATCGTCGCACCAACCAATAAGAAGGAGATTGCCATTAGCTGCCTCACGCCTCCAAACGGTATAACATTGCTGAAAATTTGTTGATTAGCATATGGTATAAGTAAACCAAGCAGTGTCACTGCCATAATAGTCGAGATAATTACCACATAGTCTGAGATAGCTAGGGTTCTTGCCATATATATTAGCAAGTCACGAATTTTGATTTTACGGTTTGGAAAAGGATTGTAAAAACAATAGGCATCTATCCTAATCCTCTTGGAGTTTTCTTTGTTAACTTTTATTCGCTTGTTTTGTTCGTGGTCATAATACGTGTACCCGGACGCTTTACCCGGAAGAAGGCTTATTACCTGCCCTGATTCTGTTTGGGCAAGTAAAGGTCCTATACCGTCTTTATACCATTTCCCAGTAAGCTCTACTCTGCGCCTCATAATACCGGCTGGATGCAAGAAAAACTCCAATTGATCGTCCACAGCTTCAATAGTATCCGGTAAAATTGCCGGCACAACGTGATAATACTTCAGGATTTCTTCAATAGCATTTTTTGCCGTTTCCCTGTCTGACAGAAAAGTCTCCGCCTGACGCTTGTGCCCCATAACCACAGAAGCTAGCTGAACAAAACTCAACTCAAAAGCGTCCTGATCATTTTTGATCCTGCTCGCTATTTGTTCGCTGTATAGACCCATTGCATTCCACTCCCTTCTACTGCGTGGTTACTAGTCTGGCATAATATCCGTTTAGTGCCATTAGTTCATCATGAGTTCCAATCTCAACCGCGGCACCTTTATCCATCACAACTATTTCACTACAGTCCCTTATAGTAGAAAGCCGATGTGCTATGATTATGCAAGTAATTCCTCTGTTTCGTATAGCATTAGCCACATCATGTTCAGTCTTGGCATCTAATGCACTGGTTGCTTCATCCATAATGAGTATAGCGGGGTCACTTGCCAATGCTCTGGCAATTTCTAGACGTTGGCGCTGGCCTCCAGAAAAATTCTTGCCATCCTCTGCTAACAGGTGCTTGTAACCATCTGGACGTTGAAGTATGTCGTGGTGAATCCCCGCATCTCTACTGGCAAGAATTACTTCAAACTCTTCAATCGAATTGTCCCAGAGTTTCACATTATCTGATACACTGTCCTCAAAGATTGTAATTTCTTGATCAACAACCGCAACCGAACTTGTGAAGGTCCGACGATTAACCTCAGTAATTGGCACACCATCAAAGAAGATTTCACCCTCCCAAGGTTTGTACAATCCTGAAATCAGCTTTGTCAAAGTTGATTTGCCACATCCACTAGACCCTACTATGGCCACTGAGGAACCAGCTTTGAGTGTCATGTTGAAGTTTTTTATCAGTGGCTGCGCCAGCCTGTTATAACCAAACGAAACACCCCTTAGTTCAATATTTCCTGTAAGTTTGTCGAGATTATCGATGTTCTCAGATTCTTCCTTGCCTTTTATATCAGGCTCGTATTTAAATACATCCTCAACTCTCTCCATAGTCACTCGCATTTCCTGAATGGACTGAGAAGCATCTATAAAGGATTTTACTGGTTTTGTAAAGGCTGCCAAAAAGCTCTGGAAAGCTAATAGCATACCCGCTGTAAATTCACCAATTAAAATCAAGTAGGCACCTATGATCAAAATTGCAATGCGGGAAAGCGACATTATAAATTCAGGTATTGATCCCAAATATGCATTGGCTTTTATGAACTCAACCTGTGATCTGTTCACCGCGGCTCCGATTCCCGACCACTGCTCATAAAAACCGTTTTCGGCTCCTGACGACTTGATAGTTTCTATCATTTGTATTCCACCCAAAGTAAGGCCTCTTAGCCTGCCCTCATCCCTCATTTGTGTGCGTGCAATACTCACACGTTTTGACGAAATCACTTTTGCTAGAATCATGTTTATCACAATAGCCAACAACCCGATGGCCGTAAGTAGCAGACTATATCTCACCATTATAACGAAGTATAAAATCGCCAATATGAAATTAATTAATAATGGAGCTAATTTTGAAATCAACGTCTCTGCAATGGTTTCGTTATGTCTTAGTCTCCCGGAAATGTCGCCCGCCATTCGTTGCGCAAAAAAACTCATCGGCAATCTAAGTACATGCCAAAGGAACATTGAGTTTGCCACGATTGCAAGTTTTCCCCTTATTTTAAGAAGATATAAAGCATTGATTAAAAAGACAACAAATGATGCCACCGCCAACACGACCATACCGCTTATGACAGGTGCTAGCCACTCAGGATTATATCCGGAAAGTACCCGATCCAAAAACACCCTATGCAAAACAGGGGTAATAATTCCTATCATTGATGTCAAAAGCATAGTAACAATGACAAAGATAACGGGTGTGGCCGTACCTTTTAGTCTGGAGCGTGCAAACTTTAAAACACTTTGGCGCTGACCTTCTGGGTTGAATTTTTCTCCCGGTTCAAAGGTCAGATAAACTCCGGTAAAGGCTTTATCAAATGCGTCTAGGGGAACCTTAGTTTCCCCAGCTGCTGGATCGTTTATATAGGCATATTTTTCGGAAAATCCGGTAAGGACAACAAAGTGGTTAAAATTCCAATGTATAATACAGGGAAAAATTGCTCCCTTTACATCTTCGACACCACCTTTGAAACCTTTAGCTGTAAAGCCGTAGTTCCTTGCCGCCATGACTATGTATTTTGCCAACGAACCATCACGACTTACGGCACATTCCTCTCTCACCTTCTCCAACGGAACCCACTTTTTGTGGTATGCCATTATCATGGCCAAACAAGCGGCACCACACTCTAACATTTCCATTTGCATGATCACAGGGGTTTTTACACGCTTTTTTTGTTTTCTCGCTCCTAGCCTGCCAGTTGTCATTCATCCATCACCTTCCCAGCAAAAAATCAATGGGCCTTATTCCCTCAGGCAACTCATAAGTTATGCCCCAGACTATCGCCGCAACAAGCATAACGGCAATGGCACCCAAGATGATCCATACTCCAGGGTTGGATACCTTGATGTAGTCGTTGAGATTTTCGGGCGACGACATCCTGTCTAAGTTTTCTTTGCGAAAGATGTTTTTGTTATCCTTCATTATGTACTAAGCCACCTTTCTTTTTTAACTTGCTGAACTGATATATTTCTCCACCTGTAAAATGTTTTGACCGTTTTCGTATTTATAACTCTGCTTATCTGTAAGTTTTTTTGAAAGCATGATACCTAATCCACCTATTTCCCGTTCAGAGATATGCGCGTCTAGGTCAGGGGGGTGTTGCTCAAGTGGATTAAACGGTTTCCCAGCATCACGAAATTCCATTGTTACTTTATTTTGTTCTGGACATAAGTATATCCTCAGAATAAATGAACCCGGTGCGTCACCATAAGCATAACTAAAAATATTGAATGCTAGCTCTTCCCCCACAAGAGTAAGATGTTTTATGTCACGTGGGTTGCCTATATCTGCAACACAAAGCTCAACAAAAGCCATAACCCTATTCATATTCCTTGCTTTTGTAAGCACTTCCATTGCATATTTACTCATTTCCATTTCAAATTTGTACATAGTCGTCCCCCATCACTTCGATGTTGTAAACTCAATAAAATCGGCGAGTCCGCACATATCCAGCACTTCCGCAACGTCTTCGTTTACATCTTCCATGATTATAGCCATGTTTGGCGCGATTTTTTGTTGCGCAAAAATAATTGCGCGTATACCTGAACTCGAAATATATGTTAGTGTTTGACACGCAAAGACTATGGTTGATATATCCATACCTTTTAACTTTGCAAGCGCTTCCATTAGTTCCGGAGCCCGGGCAAAGTCCAGCTTTCCTGCCAGTGTAACGCGAGTTTCTTTGCCTTCATTAATTTGAAAACTCATATCTACACATCCTTTCACATAATTTTTATTTTATGAGTAGCATTAACATGGTAATATCATCGAATTGCGGTTCTCCCTCGGCAAATTTGTCAATATCTTCTTTTATGCATTTCAGCGTCTCTGTTGGGCACATGTGAGAACTGTCGGTTAACATTACTTTCAGCCGCATTTTTCCATATAGCTCTCCTGATATGTTATTTGCTTCGGTTACACCGTCTGTGTAGAGAAACAGTGTATCCCCACTTCGCATATGTATTGAAGCTTGCTTATACTTTGTGCCGTCCATACCTGCAAGCATCAAAGTTTTAGCTGCTGCCAAATTTTCAATACCGCCATCGGCCGTCTTTACAAATGGTAAATCGTGCCCTGCGTTCGAGAAAATCAATTCACCTGTACTTATTTCTAATATGCCCATCCACGCAGTAACGAACATCGAATTTTCATTACCCTCGCACAGTTGGCTGTTTACTTTTGTAAATACCTCTTTAGGTTCAACACCATTACGCGCCCAATTGCTAATAAGCGTTCTGCTTATGACCATAAACAAAGCCGCTGGAATTCCTTTGCCCGAAACATCAGCTATGACGATTCCAAGATGATCGTCATCAATCATAAAGAAATCATAAAAGTCACCTCCTATTTCTTTTGCCGGTTGCATGATTGCATATATTTCAAACTCATCGCGCTCCGGAAAAGCGGGGAATATATTTGGCAGCATATCCGCCTGCATTTGTCTGGCCACATTTAACTCTGTGGCTATTCTTTCATTTTCTGTTGTGATTTTTGTGAGGTTTTGTATATATGTGTCCAAATCCAATACCATCGTCTTAAATGCTTCGGCCAAAACTCCTGCCTCACTTTTATGTCCTATGAGTTCCTCGCACTCCTCAACAATCACCCTACTATCCTTCTTCTCTTGTCCACCGCTTACAAAACTTCTTGCTATCTTTGCAATAGATTCCACCGGAATTGTGATTTTCTTTTCACAATACCACAAAAATGCGACTGAGATTAAATAGAACACAAGCAAGTTTATCGCAACATACATGTATATACGCATCCACATTGTAACTGGATCCGATATCGCATATGTAAGCTCAATTACTACGAAAACTCCCACTAATCCCCCGGAAACTATTCCCGCTAACAAAAAAATCAACACTAATCGTTCGTTAATTGATAAGCTTATTCGGCTGATGGTCAATTCTCTATTTGAGAAAACTATGATGATCGGTATACCTAAGATGATGCAAAACACAAAGTTATTAAGCAACAGCATTAAGGTAGCTGTTGATATAAACCCGCTTATTCCTAAACTCTGCATGATCGAACCCAAAAACACTGTTACAGTAACTGCATTTAGCAGGATAATCATTATATATCTGATCACGTTACTCACATTGTTTAGTCTAACTGGTCGTGGGGTGCGCCTCCTCAATTCATCCACAGAATTCCAAATAAGATAAGGTAAAATGCCATATACAAACTGAGCAATAAACCCCAATATACTCATGAGCAATGAATGCCCTGACACTATATCCGCAAGAAGATTCCCAATAGCACAGCCTAAAACCGCGAACGGCCCCAAAATCAGACCGAAAACCGGCGGTAGTGCACTTGGGCGAATACCAACGACCGCCAAAACATTAAAAAATTGACGAAACACCATTGTGGTGACAAAGAATATAAGCGCTGATAGAAGTATAATACAAAATTTATTTGGCTGTATGCTGCCCTTTAGCGATATCTCTTGATTCATTACGCCTCACATCCGATTTTAATTGGATCAATTTATCACGATGACCCATTTTGTACGGCATCTTGTATTAACCAATATGTATTTATGCAATAAGTCATTACTGCATATTGCAATTTCGTAAGCGTATCAAATCGATATTTTCATTTTTCAATAAAAAATGCAAAAAAAAATTGTGAAATTATTCAAAACATGCTATATACAGGTTCATAATAATTTAGTATACTTACTTATATATTAATCAATTGTAAAATCTAGAGGTAATTTAGATGGCAATATTCATAGCTGTATGCGACGATGAAATAGAAATTAGTTCTGAGCTTGAGCGCTACTTGATGGATATCTTCAGCAAGTTAAATATCAAATATGAGATTGATGTGTATTATTCCGGTTTTGCTTTGTGTGAAAAAATGAAGGTTGGAGCTCATTATGATTTAATTTTTTTGGATATTGAATTTGCCAAGGGCGAAATCAACGGTGTTGAAGTCGGCAAGTTTATTCGTGAGGCACATCAAAATGATACAGTTTCTATAGTTTATATGTCTTGGGAAAAAAGATATTCTCTGCAACTACACGACATCCAACCACTAAACTTTATTATAAAACCGATGGAATTTGAAAAAGTCGAACAAGTTGTAAAAAAACACCTAGCTAGAGCAGAAATCTGGTTTAGTCACTTAACCTATAAATTCGGCCACGACATATACAAGGTTCGGGTCAGAGATATAGCCTATGTAGAGAGCCAAGGAAGAAAGCTGATTTTACATTTAGCAAATGGTGTGCAAGAGGTGTTCTATGGATCCCTTAAAGGGTTATATAAAGAACAGCTTCAAAGGTTCAATTTTCTTTTTATACATGTTGCCTATGCAGTAAATTATGACCACGTAAAGCTCTATAGATATGATGAGATTGTTTTGGAAAACAATGTTACTTTGCCTATATCCCAGACCAGAAGAAAAGCTATAAGGGATTCTTTTTCTGCTATAAACAAGAGGAGGATGTGATAAAATTGGATTCTACCGCCGTTATCGTATACCTTTTGACCAATGCTTTGATAGCTTTTGCTATTGTAAGAATCATGAACGCGTTCTTTGAATCTAAGCATAAACCATATCCTATTATAATTCTTTCGTATTCCCTGTATTATGTTTTGTCAAGTCTTGCATTTCTGTTCTTTAATATTCCTTTTGTCAGCATGTTGGTATCAGTCTTAACGGTTTTTGTAATTTCGCTAAATTACAAATCATCTATGGTGAAGAAGGTTGTTGTCTCAATATGTATCTGTTGCTTGTTCATAATAGCCGAAATTATAGCCGTGTTATTTGCTGGCATACTTTTTTACGATGTATTGGCAGATGCAGAGATTCACCAAATATCAGGATTTATTATTGCTGGATTGCTGTCATATTTCTTTGCATTGTTGCTTGGCACTTTCAGCAATCTAAAAAGGAACTTCATCGCTCCATTTATGTTTTGGGTTTCCATTCTGATTATCCCAGGTTCGACCCTATTTATTGTCATTTCAGTACTTTCGTCAGATTTGTCTTATATCACTAGAATTTCTATCATAGCTTTGATGTTTGGGATTAATTTATTTACTTTCTACTTGCATAATTCCCTTGTAACGTCTTACGAAGATAAATTAAAGTCAATGCTACACGCGAAGGAAAGTGAATATTATTCCTCACAATGTAAATTAATGTATGAGTCGGTAGATAAGATAAAGTCTTTCAGACATGATATAAAAATTCATTTGGGAGCCCTGAAGGCTTTGGCTGTCGATAGCAGTAGTGATGAAGTTTTGGGATATATTAATCGGCTAATAGTGGATATAAAAAGCAGTGAGATCTACTGTGACTCAGGCAATATCGTTTTCGACAGTATTATCAATTTCAAATTAGGGAATACCGCAGAAAGCGATGTCAAATTGAGCATCGATATATCTGTTCCGCCGGCTGTAAACATTGATACATTCGACCTAGTAACAATACTTGGCAATCTTATGGACAACGCACTGGATGCCGTTGCAAAAGTTAAGGAAAAATGGATATGCTTAGACATTAAATTTAACAAAGGCCTTTTGACTATACATGTTGAAAATTCATTTGATGGTGAAGTCAAATATCTTGACGGAGAAACCGGGAAAGAAAATAGCATAATTTCACGAAAACAAGGAGATACACATGGTTACGGGTTAAAAAACGTTAGAAAATCAGTGGCATCATACAATGGCTCTATGGCAATCGTTCCTGCAAAGGGTTCCTTTTCCGTGAATATTCTGCTCTGTACCAATAGATAGAAGGGAAACTACTACATCAACATATGGGCACCTCTAAAAACCTCCTAAAAGCTACCCAAATGCCATGAAAAATGATATAATAAAGAAAACGAATCAATGAGGTGCGCTGCATATGAAACAGATGGACTTTCTATCTGAATATAACAGATTGGACAG
>Ga0209755_10001986_pt1 | contig 29371 bp, 23 predicted proteins | sample TergutCo191P1_FD_187301 | JGI IMG/M metagenome (GOLD analysis project Ga0209755, IMG submission 187301) | Cornitermes sp. P1 segment gut microbial communities from Petit-Saut dam, French Guiana - Co191P1 (SPAdes) (version 2) | ecosystem: Host-associated > Arthropoda: Insects > Digestive system...
ACTAATGGAGTATAACGGCTGTTAAATTTTGTAAATGACGCTTCAGACTGCATTTCAAGTTCGGGAAACTCAACCGTAAAATTTATTTTCTTCTGCGCGGGCGGAGAAACAATGCGCACTTTTTTTTCCGCGCCTGAGTTGCGCATAACGCCGCCGACAAACTCCGCTGTTATTTGAGGATTACGGACTGTGGCGGAAAGACTAATGCGCTGAAAATCTCCCGCGATGAGAGATAATCTGTCTATCTGGCAGGAAAGATACGCGCCTCTTTTGTTCCCAATCATCGCGTGAACTTCGTCAATTATCAGGCACTTAACGCCGGATAAAATCACCCTGCCTTTCGGATTTAAAAGTATAATCGCAAGGCTCTCCGGCGTAAGAGCGAGAATCGACGGCGGCTTGATAAAAAAACGCCTGCGCGCGGACTGCGGAGTATCTCCCGATCTTGTTTCTACATGAACAGGCGGAAATTCCAACCCTTCTTTTTCAAAACGCGCTTTAATTGCAGCTAACGGCATTAAAAGATTTCTTTTTATATCTTCGTTTAACGCTTTAAGAGGCGACACATACAAAACCGATAATTTTTCCGCGTTATATTTTTCTTTTCCGCTGCCGCAAAAACGGGAAATTGCCGAAAGAAAAGCAGTGAGAGTTTTTCCGCTGCCTGTGGGAGCAAGAGCAAGAACATTTTCACCGCGTTCGATTAACGGCCATGCTTCAGATTGAACCGCAGTCGGGTTTCCATAAGTTTCCGTAAACCAGCTTTGTATCACCGGATGAAAAGATTCAGGCAGCACTCAATTTTCCCGCTTAAAATTAAAACAACGGATTAAATGATTTTCTTTTATTTTTTCCAGCTGCGGCTTCTCATTAAAACATTTTTCCGCCGCTAACAAACATCTTGGCGCAAAAGAGCAGGAAGACGCGGAATCACTGATTACTGGTGACGAATGAGAAGAATTTTTAGATTTATCATTAGTCATTTCACATTGGTTATTAATTCCCGCTGCCGAAGAAAATAAAAGTTTTGTATACGGATGCAATCCTTCGATATATAAATCATTTGCTCTTGCTTCTTCCATCAATTCGCCTTTGTACATAACGCCGATGCGGTCGCAGAAATAACACGCTACCTTTAAATCGTGTGCGATAAATAAAAATGATATGTTTCTTTTCCGCCGGATGTCGAGTAACAGATTGAGAATCTGTCCTTGAATCGAAACGTCAAGCGCGGAGACTACTTCGTCGCATATTAAAATTTCCGGCTCCATCAAAAGCGAGCGCGCAATTGAAATTCTCTGCCTTTGTCCGCCTGAAAATTCCGAAGGACGTTTATCAAGGTCTGCAGGCTGCAATCCGACTTCTTCAAGAATGTCCGCCGCTTTTTTACGCAGTTCTTTTTCGCTCACTCCTCTTTTTTTTAGAGGCTTGCGGCACCCGGAAACTAATACTTCGTATACGCTCATACGCGGATTTAAAGATCGCGCCGGGTCTTGAAACACATAACGCACTTTCTCGCGGTAAGATTTTAACTGCTCTTTTTTTAATTTTATTACAGAAAGGCTTTTGTCCGCGTTGTTGAAAATTATGTCGCCACAGTCCGCTTCGTACATGCGCACAAGAAGCCGCGCTGTTGTTGTTTTTCCGCAGCCTGATTCGCCGACAAGCCCGTATGATTCGTTCTTCCCGATCGAAAATGAAATATCGTTTACAGCGTTTACAAACCGCCCGAACTTCGCGAAAAAACCGGCTTCCAGATTAAATCGTTTATAAAGACCGGATACTGTTAATACAGACATATATATAGTATAAATCAGCTGTAATTTATGTTCAATAAGGCTGGTTTTATTTAGAACTGCATGTTATAATGCTTATTTATAAAAGGAGAATTAAATGAATAAAATTTTTAAATTTGTTTTATTAACCGTTCTAGCGGCGTTATTTTCGTTTTCATTTGTTGTCTGTACGGATAGTAATCCGTCTGAACCGAAAGATTTTAATGATATCGACGCGGTTGAATTTGTTAAAGGCATTAAAATCGGCTGGAATTTAGGCAATACGCTTGACGCTAACCCATGGGACGGCTTTAATCCTAATTCAACTGTTACACAATTTGAAACATTATGGGTTAATCACGTAACAAATAAAAGTAATATTGACGCGATTAAAAATAACGGTTTCAACGCAATCAGAATCCCTGTTTCTTGGGCGAAAATGACTGATTCAAATTATAAAATACGAAACGACTGGATGGAAAGAGTTACAGAAATTGTTAATTACGCCGCCGATAATGATATGTATATTTTGCTTAACACCCATCATGACGAACATATATTTGGGTTTAAAAATTCAAATGTAAATGCGTCGCTTATAGCTTTTGAAACAATATGGGAACAAATAGCGTCTCATTTTAAAAATTACAACGAAAAATTAATTTTTGAAGGATTAAACGAACCGCGGACAAAGGGAAGCGCAGGCGAATGGACCGGCGGTACAGCTGAAGAACACAATAATCTGAATAAATATTATAAAACTTTTGTAGAAACTGTCAGAAAAACAGGCGGCAATAATGATAAAAGATTTTTATTAATAAACACTTACGGAGCTTCCGCTGAGCAAGCGGCTATTAACGGTTTAACTCTTCCTTCCGACACCGCGTATAAAAAATTAATCGTTTCTATTCATTCATATTCGCCTTATAATTTCGCTCTGAACGCGGATAGTCCTGTTAATACATGGAGCGAAAGTATTAATTCTGATAAAACGGCAATCACTAGCGGAATTGATAGAGCTTATAACAAATTTGTTACCAATGGAATTCCTGTTATAATCGGAGAATTCGGCGCGATGAATAAAAACAACGATGACGCTAGACAACAATGGGCTAAATTTTATGTAAGTTACGCGAAAAGCAAAGGCATGCCGTGTTTCTGGTGGGATAACGCGGTTTATACCGGTGAAGGAGAAAAGTTCGGTTTACTTAACAGAAGTAATAATACTATTGTTTATCCAAAAGTTCTCAATGGTTTGATGGCAGGTCTTCAATAGATTTTTTTTAGGAGTACAATGTGAAAACAATTTTCAAATTTATCGCAGTTATCTTTTTTACGATAATGATTTTTTCCTTTGGTTCGTGTTCCGGCGGCGCACAGAAAAGCGAAGGCGGCGGTATTGATGTCGGCGATGTAGACCTCGGCACATATCCTCCCGCTTTAATGACGAAGCAGCCGTTTAATGATACGAACGCTGTAGAATTTGTTTCAGGAATAAAAATCGGCTGGAACCTCGGAAATACTTTAGACGCGATTCCCTGGGATGGTTATTATAGTTATAATCCCAATCCCGATGTGTATTCTCTTGAAACATTGTGGGTAAAACATGAAACAACGCCGGAAAATATTGCGGCGATAAAAAAAGCCGGATTTAATTTAATCAGAATTCCTGTTTCGTGGTCAAAGGCGGTTGATAATGATTTTAATATTCGCAAAGATTGGATGGAAAGAGTAACGGAAATTGTTAATTACGCTGTTGCCGAAAATATGTATATCATTTTAAATACGCATCATGACGAAAGTATTTTTAAATTCAAAAATTCTGACACGCCCGCATCGTTAAGAGCGTTTAAAAAAATATGGCTGCAGATCGCTTCTCAATTTAAAAATTATAACGAAAGATTAATTTTTGAAGGATTGAACGAACCTCGGACAAAGGGAAGCGCAGGTGAATGGAACGGCGGCTCACATGAAGAACGGCTTAATATTAATAAACATTATGAAGTTTTCGTTGACGCTGTCAGAAGCACAGGCGGCAATAACGATAAACGATTTTTAATGGTTAACACTTACGGGGCTTCAACCGCGCAAGCCGCTGTCAGCGGACTTGTTCTTCCGCAGGATAAAGCGAACAAAAAATTAATTGTTTCTGTTCATGCTTACTCGCCGTATAATTTCGCGTTGAATGTAAACAGCCCTATAAATACATGGAATAAAAATAACGCAAGCAACACCAGTGATGTAAAAAATCCGATTGATTCCGCTTATAATAAATTTGTAAAAAACGGAATTCCTGTAATCATCGGCGAGTTCGGCGCAATTAATAAAGATAACGAACCTGCCAGAGCCGAGTGGGCGGAGTTTTTTACAGGATACGCAAGAGAGAAAAATATTCCGTGCGTATGGTGGGATAACGGCGGTTTTGAAGGAAGCGGCGAATTATTCGGACTCCTTTACAGAGAAGAGGATATAATCGAATTTCCTATCTTACTTGAAGGTTTAATGCGCGGCGCAGGCGTAAAGTAGCAAGCCTTATTGAAAAAATAAATTATTCCCGATAAAATATTTTCATGTTAGGAAAAATTTTTAAGGCATTATTCGGCTCTCAGCAGGAGCGCGATGTAAAAAATATGCAGCCGATATTAAAGGCTGTTAACGATAAAAATGAATGGGCTGCCTCGCTTGCGGCGGATGAATTTCCAAGACAGACAGTTTTATTCCGTGAACGTTTTAAAAACGGCGAAACTCTGGACAGCATTTTACCCGAAGCTTTTGCGCTGGCAAGAGAAGCGGCTTCCCGCACGCTCGGCGAGCGCCCTTACGATGTTCAGATACTCGGCGGCATTGTTCTCCATCAGGGAAAAATCGTCGAGATGAAAACAGGCGAAGGAAAGACGCTGATGTCTGTCGCAGCCGCTTATCTTAACGCGATTCCCGGCGAGGGAATTCACGTTGTTACCGTAAACGATTATCTTGCAAGCCGTGATGCCGAGTGGATGCGTCCGATCTTCACTTACTTAGGTCTTACTGTCGGGACAATTCTTTCGAACATGGATAATGAGCAGCGCAAAGAAAATTACGCGCGCGATATAACTTACGGCACTAATAATGAATTTGGTTTTGATTATCTTCGCGATAATATGCACCGCGGTCTGGAAAGCAGAGTTCAGCGCGGACATAATTTTTGTATTGTTGACGAGATCGATTCAATTTTAATTGACGAAGCGCGCACTCCGCTGATTATTTCCGGCGCTGCCGAAGACGACACTTTTAAATTCGCCGAGGTTAACAAACTTTTAGGAAGTCTCCGCGAAGTTGATAAAAAAGAAAACGGCGAGTATCCCGACGAAACCCGCGGCGAAGAAGTAACCGGCGATTTTAAAATCAACGAAAAAAATAAAAGTATTTCTTTTACTAATCAAGGACACGCTTCCATAGAAGAATTGCTAAAAAAGAGAAATCTTATAACAGGTTCAATCGTAGACGAAGAAAATTTCGAGTACATTCATTATTTTACACAGGCGCTGCGCGCGCATAAACTTTTTCATATCGATGTTGATTATGTTATCGAAGAAGGGCAGGTGCAGATTGTCGATGAATTCACCGGACGCATTCTTCACGGCAGGCGTTATTCCGACGGACTTCATCAAGCGATTGAAGCGAAGGAACGAATCAAAATCGCGCAGCGCAACAGGACTTTGGCGACAATCACTTTTCAAAATTATTTCCGGCTTTATAAAAAAATATCCGGCATGACAGGAACCGCCGACACCGAAGCTGTCGAGTTCAATAAAATATATAAACTTGACGTTGTCGTTATTCCGACTAACGTACCTGTCGCGCGTAAAGACGAAAACGATCTGGTTTATCTGAACGAAAGCGTTAAATTCAAAGCGTTATGTGACGAGATTGCCGAGGCAAATAAAAGAGGACAGCCGATGCTTGTCGGCACTGTTTCAATCGAAAAATCCGAAAAAATCTCCGCGCTTCTTTCGCGCAGGGGAGTGCGCCACGAAGTGTTAAACGCCAAAAACCACGCCCGCGAAGCTCTGATCATTTCCGAAGCCGGCGCAAAAGGTTCTGTTACAATCGCCACTAACATGGCGGGGCGCGGCACAGATATCAAACTCGGCGGAAACCCCGAACACCGCGCACGCCGCCGCGCCGGCACAAACGCCACAGAAGAGCAGTATAAAGCGATATTAAAGGAAGAAACCGAAAAATGGCGCAAAGATTACGAAGAAGTAAAATCGCTCGGCGGACTTTATGTAATCGGCACAGAGCGCCATGAAAGCCGCCGTATCGATAACCAGCTTCGAGGGCGTTCCGGCAGACAAGGCGATCCGGGAAAGAGCAAGTTTTTTATCTCTATGGATGACGAGCTGATGCGCCTCTTTGGCGGCGAGAAAATGAAAAATATCATGTCGCGCATCGGAATGCCGGACGGCGAAGCGATAGATCATCCGATGTTAAATAAAAGCATCGAGAACGCGCAGAAAAAAGTTGAGGAACGCAACTTCGAAATCCGCAAACATCTTTTGGAATACGACGATGTGTTAAATCAACAGAGAAAATTTATTTACGATCAGCGCGATGCGATTCTTGTCGATACAAATTTAAAAAACAGAGTAAACGACGCGACTGCCGACATCACAGGCGATTTAATTGATGATTTTAACAAAGCAGGAAAAATGGATTACAGCGCCGCTTACATCGATTTTAAAGAAACGTTACGCGCAAAGTTCGGTTACAATCTTGATATTGATCCCGAAAGTAAAGAGTGCAAGAACACCGAGCTGTTGGAAAAACGAATTACCGCCGATTTGGAAACAGATATCGGCAACAAAGAACAGCTTATCGGCGGCGAATACTTGAATCTTTTTATCCGCGATAATTATTTAAACGCTGTTGACAGAAAATGGCTTGATCATCTTGAAAACATGGAATCTCTGCGCGAAGCGGTTTACCTCCGCCATTACGCGCAAAAAAATCCGCTGACTGAATATAAATTGGAAGGGTTCCAAATCTTCGAAAAAATGATCGAAGAGATCAGGCAGGAAATCGCTTCCCGTCTTCATTTAATTCGTATCCAAACCGCGGAAGGACGCCGCCCGGTAAGCCGCTCAATCGGCGCGAACCAATCCGCAAGCCACAGCAGTATTGGCTCCTTCGGAGCCTCCTCCTTCGGCGGAGCCTCCTCACCTGCACAGCAAGGTTCCGCTTCGCAGATGCAGCGCGCAAGCAACCCCGAAGGCGCGACCGTCGTGCGCAGCCAGCCTAAAACCGGCAGAAACGATCTCTGCCCCTGCGGCAGCGGGAAAAAATTTAAACATTGTCACGGGAAATAACCGCTGCGTAAAATTGTTTGGACAAATTGAAATAATGTTTATATAATGATGAAGGAGATAATCCATGAAAAAAATCCCGATAATAATTTTATTTATTCTCGCTCTTTCTGTTCTTGCGGTATCCTGCGATTTAAATAATGAAGATGATTATAACATAACCGGAAATTTCTGGGCAATAGATATGAGTACAGACAGATTTTACAGGGTTGACGCGGAACTGCTTGCATCGAATGAAAGATGTGAGGTTTGGGTTGAGAAGGGAAAAGGGGTTACTGCCGCAATGGCACTGGAAGTAGCAAATGAGTATAAAAATGGAATTGTAGATAAAATGGTTGACGCTTTTGGTATATCTATAGATAATAATGGCGCTCCTATTACAATTATGGATCAAGCTGATATTTTTGGTGATGGAAACGGAAAGTTATGTATTCTCCTGCTTGATATCAAAGATAATTATAAAGGAGTAAATGATTCTTATGTTGCCGGATATTTTTATTCAGGAGATTTTTATAGTAAATCTACAGCTGAATTTTACGGGTTTAGATCAAACGAACGTGATATGATTTATATTGATATATATCCCGGATTAAATTCAAAAAATATAAAATCAACTTATATGACGCTTGCTCATGAGTTACAGCATTTAATAAACTTTACAACTTCGCAGGTCGTAAGAAGAAAAACTGAAAATGGTATAACATCGGTTACTGCTATGGATACATGGATCGATGAAGGTCTCTCGTCTGCCGCTGAAGTAATTTATTTAGGTAAACAAAACATAGAGCGTTTAGCGTGGTATTGTTTAAATGGCACTAATAACATTACAAGTTCAATACATTTTGGAAATAATTTCTTTTCTTGGGGAAATGATATGTGCACAACGCATGGTAATGGTAAAACTAATTGTAATTATAATTGTAAAAAAAATATTTATGCAATACTGGATGAATATGCTACAGTATATCTTTTCTTCCAATGGTTAAAAATTCATTACGGAGATGATATTTATCGCAGTATTATTTCTTCAAAAGATCATGATTATAGAGCGGTTACAAGTAAAATAGGCGGTGATTTAAAAAATAATTGGTCAGAACTTATAAAAACATGGCATGCAGCGAATTTTATTTATGGCTCAAATCAATATGGTTATAATAATGTTTTTAGTCCTCTGCTTGGAGATTATGGAATTACATTTAAAACTCATTACGCGCCTACTAATCTACCTAATATAACGCTTCTACCCGGAGAAGGGGTTTATAGTCTTGCTAATACAAATCCGAATGTTAGTAGTGCCGGAAATATATCGTATTCATTTCTTTCAAAGAATCCAGGTGCAGTAAACACAAGTTTTCAATCCGGCGCCACATTGCTTACGTTTAATTCTTCTTCTAATAATAAAGGCAACGGTGAACAAGGAAAAGTTACAGGAGCGGCTCCTCCTTCAATTATAATTTCTCCTAACGATAATGTTCAAGGCAGCCGTTCCGCGGTTTCCGCTCCTTCTATGTTTAAAGGTCCTTTCCCTATCGGAGCGCATGACGTATTAAGAAGCAAAGGTTCCTCGTTAAAAGTTCCCGGCACTCCATTGCTTTTAAAAGGTCTTGATGATGATAAAGATTAAAATTGCTGTTTTCTTTGTTTTTATGATGTTTTGCGTAACGTCTTTATTCGCTTTCGGAGGCAAGGATAAAGCTCCTAAAGAAAATGTTGTGCAGATAACAGGAACAGTCCGGCTTGTCGGTACAGGTCTTTTTAACGATATAGTAATCACAGGTTCGGAGCATGAATGGTTTATTCACAAAGACGAATCAGAAAAACTTTTTAATCTTCAGCAGCAAAAAGTAGTTGTCGAAGGCATAGAAGAAATTTTTGAAATGACATTCGCAAGCGGACTGCCCGCGGGTACCCGAAGAACCCTTCGTAATGTTAAGATAATCTCGATTGAGTAACAACGATAAAGCAGGCAGCGGACAGAGCGGTATTGCTTTTACACAACAACCGCTTCCCTGATCGCTTCCTGCGTCATCTCGTCGCACATTTCGTTAAACTCGTTGCCGGCGTGCCCTTTGATCCATTCCCATTTTATCGAAAACTCCGAAGACAGAGCGTCGAGTTCTGTCCATAATTCTTTGTTCTTGACGGGTTTTTTGTCGCTCGTTCTCCACGAGTTGCGCTTCCATGAATGAATCCACTCTGTGATTCCTTTTTGAACATACTGCGAATCGGTGTAAACAGTGGTGCCGCGCGGAGCGTTTGTCATCGTTCTTAATGCGCGTAACGCCATGATGACTGCGGTTAATTCCATTTTATTGTTGGTTGTGTTTTTTTCGTTTCCTTTGTCTTTTGCGAGTATCTGCGTTCTTTGAAAAGTCTGCGTTACCATCACATACGCCCAGCCGCCGGGACCCGGGTTGCCGGAGCATCCGCCGTCTGTAAAAATGCATAATCCTTCGTTCATTTTTTACCTTGTAAATATTTTTCGATTCTGTCATACGCGGCGTTTATCTTCGCGGTTTTTTCCGTCGCTTTTTTATAGTTGCCTTCGTGTCCGGCATGCTTGTCAGGATGATGAATTTTTAAAAGTTTTTTATATGCTTGTTTGCAGGTTTCTTCGCCGGAGCCGAAAGGCACGCCTAATAATTCATAATCCGCTCTTAATTCATCAGACGGAGTTTTTGGTTTGTTTGTTTGATTTCCGGCGTGATGACCTCCGGTTGTTTTTTTGTTATACGATGAATCATCATCTTTCCATGAATAGCGGTTATTACCGCTATCGTTTTGTTTTTTTTCGTATTGTTTATCGCGGTTAAGAAAATCATTTAATTCATCATAAGCCGCGTCCAGATCAGGATCGCCTGAGCTCGTTCTATTCGGATTAAACCTGCGGTTAGTATCGTCGCCGAAGTCGTTAAGATAACTATTGATTACTGACCCTAATCTATCGAATATCCCCATGAAAAAATAATACCTTATTTTAATAATGTTGCCAGCATAACGGCTTTAATCGTATGTTTGCGATTCTCAGCTTGATCCCATGCTTTGCTTTGCTGACCGTCGATTACATCGGCAGTTACTTCCTCGCCCTTTACAGCCGGAAGGCAGTGCAGAAAAATCGTTTCTTTTTTATTTGTCTTTTCCATAAGTTTCTGATTCACCTGATACGGACCTAAAAGCCGCAGCCGCTCTTCTTTTTTATCTTCTTCGCCCATACTCACCCAGACATCGGTGTATACAGCTTCCGCGCCTTTAACCGCGTTTATATCGGGAGTTATTGTAATTTCCGCGCCGGATTTTTCTGCGAGAGGTTTTATTTTTTCGCGTAACGCGTTATCGGGGGTTAATTCGTTAGGTGAAATGATCGTAAAATTCGTGCCTAGTTTCGAGCAGATGATCATTAAAGAGCGCGCTACATTGTTGCGTCCGTCGCCGATATAACAAAGAGTCTTTCCTTTAACGCAGCCGAAATTTTCCTCCAGCGTTAAAAAATCAGCTAACGCCTGAGTGGGATGATAAAGATCGGTCAGTCCGTTATAAACCGGAACATTTGAATACTTTGCCAATATTTCGGCGGTTTCCTGTTTGAAGCCGCGAAATTGAATCGCGCTGAACATTCGTCCCAAAATCCGCGCGGTGTCTTCGAGCGATTCTTTGCCGCCAAGCTGGATATCAGATGTTGATAAAAAAACCGGATGCCCGCCTTCTTCGCCGAACGCTGTTTCAAAAGCGCATCTTGTTCGGGTAGATCGTTTTTCAAAAAGCATCGCGAGAGTTTTGCCTTTGAATCTTTGTAAAACCTTGCCTTTCTTTGATTCATTTTTCACTCTTTTTGATAAGTTAAGTAAAAAACGAATTTCTTCGGGAGAAAAATCTAATAATGTTAGTAATGATCTGCCGCATAGTGAAATTTTCACACAACGCCTCCAAAAATGATTATTCTTATAATTGACTATTATTATACATTATAGTATAATTTACACATTATAGAAAGTATCGGAGTAAGCGATTTTAATGAATTTTGAAGTAAAGCGTCCATTATATATTCAAATTCTTTTTACGCTTCTCGCTTTTACCGCTATGGTGTCATTAAGTAATTTATTTATGCGGGACATAATGCACAAAAATCTTATCCGCAACGCCGAAAATGTTTTTTCATTCGCGAAAACTCAGCTTGAATCAGACTTGATGGAACCCAGAATGATGCTGAGCGGTTTTTCTCAGACAGTGCGTAATATGATCATGCGCGGACAATCCGCTGACACGCTTGTAAATTACATGGAAGACATTACTCAATATTTTCGCTCAAGCGGTTCGCGCATTATGAGCTCAGTTGTAATTTTCGGATTGTTCGAAGCGTTCGGAGACGATGAAGTTTTTCTTTCAAGCTCCGCGAAATTCCCCGACAATTACCAAGCTTCGAAACGCTTGTGGTATATTCTGGCGTCTTCAAACTGCGGTATCGTTATGGAAACGCCTCCTTATTCAAGCATCTTGTCCGGCAATAACGTAATCACTTATGCGCGCTGTATTCATGATGAAAACGATAAACGTCTTGGCATTGTCGGCATGGAAGTCAAAATCGATGATATCGGCAGAAACATTGTTGATATCGCTCTTGACAGCGGCGGTTACAGCGTGGTGATCAGTCAGGAGATGACAGTAATTGCGCACGCTAATCCTGAGTTTATTGGACTTCATGTTTCTGATCCTTCCGTACTCATTCATGATTTTGTCGATGAAATGATCGCCGGAAATGATATTGTCGAAAAAATAATTTCCAACGCGGAGGGTGAGACTTCGGTTGTGTTTATCCGCCGCCTTTCTAACGGCTGGTATCTTGCTTTGTCAACGCCGGAAGGTCCTTTCTATCAAAGTCTTACAAGTATGGCTGTCATATTGATTGCGTTTGGTTTGGTTTTTGCGGCGATTCTGATTATTATTCTTATCAATATTGACGCCGCTAGAATTAAATCCGACAAAGAGAGCAGACACAAGAGCGCGTTCCTTGCTAACATGAGCCACGAAATCCGCACGCCGATGAACGCTATTATCGGCATGACTTCAATAGGAAAAAGATCGGAGGACGTTGAGCGAAAGGATCATTGCTTTGCCAAGATAGAAGACGCTTCAAATCATCTGTTAGGTGTCATAAATGATATACTCGATATGTCAAAAATCGAGGCGAATAAATTCGATCTGTCTCCGGTGGATTTTAATTTTGAAAAACTGCTTCAGCGGATTGTGTCTGTCGTAAATTTCCGCGTAGATGAAAAACATCACAAACTTTTTGTTCATATTGATAAAGATGTTCCGAAAAATTTGATAGGAGACGATCAGCGTCTTGCGCAGGTTATTACAAATCTTTTAGGCAACGCGATCAAATTCACTCCCGATTACGGAACTATCAATCTTGACGCGAAATTGATCAGCGAAGAAACCGCTCACTGTGTTCTTCAGATCGCGATTACCGACACCGGCATCGGCATGAATCATGAGCAGCAGAAGCGCGTTTTCAGTTCTTTTGAGCAGGCGGAAACCAGCACGATGCGCAAGTACGGAGGCACGGGGCTCGGACTCGCTATCTCTAAAAATATTGTTGAGCTGATGGGCGGAAACATATGGATGATTTCCGAAATAGGAAAAGGGTCTACATTCTGTTTTACATTTAAAATGCAGCGGGGCAGAGAAACGCCGCAGAGGCTGCTGTCTCCCGAAGTAAACCTTGAAAATATCCGCGTTATGGTTATTGATGATGATCAGGATATCCTCGATTACTTCATGGAAATTACTAGCGAGATGAATATCAACTGCGATGCCGCCGCCGACGGACAGACCGCAATTAAACTAGTCGAGGAAAAAGGACATTATCATATTTATTTTGTTGACTGGAAGATGCCGGGTATGGACGGTATTCAATTAACGGCTGAATTAAAAGCGCATCAGGAGTCTGCGAAATCGGTTGTTATAATGATAACCGCCGCCGAGTGGACAGCGGTTGAGAATGAAGCAAGAGAAGCGGGCGTTGATAAGTTCCTTAATAAACCGCTGTTCCCGTCGAGTATCGCCAATGTGATAAGCGAAGCTCTCGGCATCGATAAAAAGAAAATAGACGAAGTTTACAAGGAAGATATCGGAACCCGTTTCGCCGGCAGACACATTCTTCTTGCCGAAGATGTGGAAATAAACCGCGAAGTTGTTACCGCTCTTCTTGAGCCGTTAAGAGTAAAAATTGATTACGCCGAAAACGGCAAGGAAGCTGTGCGGATGTTCAGCGAATCACCCGACAAGTATGACATCATTTTTATGGATGTTCAAATGCCGGAGATGGACGGCTATGACGCGACCCGCAGAATCAGAGCGTTAAAAACGCCTTCCGCGCAGACAATCCGCATTGTCGCCATGACAGCTAACGTTTTCCGCGAAGACATCGAAAGATGCCTGGAAGCCGGAATGGACAACCACATCGGAAAACCTATTAACATAGATGAAATTATTGATAAACTTAATATATACTTGCCAAAAAGGAAAAATTTATCATGAACCAAGAAATTATTAAAAAAGCGCAGAACTATATTGAGCGCGAAAAAGACGCCAATTTTAAAAAAGAGGTTGAAGATCTGATCGCCAAAAATGACGAGGCTTCGCAGAAAGAACTGACCGACAGATTTTATCAGAATCTTGAATTCGGCACGGGCGGTCTGCGCGGAGTTATCGGCGGCGGCTACAACCGTATGAACACTCTCGTTGTAAAAAGCGCGACACAGGGGCTTGCCGCTTATTTAATTAAAGCATTTCCGGAAAAATCAGCCGCTAATAAATTAAAAGCGGTCATCGCTTTTGACAGCCGCCGTTATTCGGCTGAATTCGCGGAAAGCTCGGCGCTTATATTTGCAGCTAACGGAATCAAAACATATTTATTTTCTTCGCTGCGCCCCACGCCGGAATTATCCTTCGCGATCCGTTATCTCGGCTGCGATACTGGAATCGTCGTGACAGCGAGTCACAATCCTCCGCAGTACAACGGATACAAAGCGTACTGGAATGACGGATCGCAGGTAGTGCCGCCTCACGACATCGGAATTATCAACGAGGTAAATAATGTTTCGCAGATAAAAGAAATTTCAAGGCAGGAAGCTCTTGATAAAGGACTGCTTTCAATTATCGATAAAGAAGTTGACGAACCGTATCAGGCGATGATTAAGTCGCGTCTCTATAGACCAGCGCTGATTAAAGAAAAAGCCGGGGAAGTAAAAATTGTTTACACTCCTTTACACGGAACCGGAGCGTTCCATGTTGAAAAAGTGTTAGGCGATCTCGGTCTCAAAGTAATCACTGTTCCCGAGCAGCGCGAAGGCGACGGTAATTTCCCCACAGTGGCGTTCCCAAATCCCGAAGAAGCCGCCGCGCTCGACATGGCGATTAAGCTCGGTATAAAAGAAAAAGCCGATGTAGTAATGGCGACTGATCCTGACGCCGACCGATTCGGCGTCGCTGTTCCCGGCAAATCAGGGGATTTTGTTCTTGTTACGGGAAACCAGATGGGCGTGCTTTTAGGCGATTATATTTTCCTCTCGCTTAAAGAATTAGGCAAAATGCCGAAAGCACCGGCGATGGTTAATACTATCGTTACAACCGGTATGCAGAAAATGTTAGCCGCGCACTACGGCGTTGAATGTTTTGAGTGCCTCACAGGATTCAAATGGATAGCGGACGTTATGCGCAACTGGGAAAACGGAAAAGACGGAGCTAAAGATTTTATATTCGGCACGGAAGAAAGTTACGGCTATCTTGTAGAAACCGAAGTGCGCGACAAGGACGGAGTCTCCGCCGCCGCTCTTACCGCCGAAATGACTCTCTACTGGCGCAGCAAGGGCAAGAGTCTGCTTGACCGCCTCGACGAATTATACGCGATCTGCGGTTACTGGCAGGAGCTTGGAATTTCCAAGTATTTTAAAGGACCGGAAGGACCTGCGATCATGAACGGCATCATGGAAGAATACCGCAAAAATCCGCCTAAAACGCTCGGCGGCATAGAAGTTATAAAAACGCGCGACTTAAAAAACGGCGCAGACGGTCTGCCGCCAAGCGACGTACTGCAGTTCTTCCTTTCCGACAGCACAATCGTAAGCGCGCGTCCAAGCGGTACAGAACCGAAAATTAAATTCTACGCCACCTGCCGCGCCAATGTCGGCGCCGACGGACTAGATGCCGCCAAAGCCGAAGCCGCCAGAAAGTTAGACGCAATTAAAAAAGATATCAGAAAAGTTATCGGGGAGTGAGCAGACTCTCAATAACATTATTCCATGCTTTTGAAGTTAAAACTCTGTCCGTTGTTATAAGCATCAAGCATACCCATACCGGGATACACAATGTGCATTCCGGCGATTGGGATATCGTTTACAGCGGCGTAATGTAAAACCTGCCTGCGAATATCCGCGGCGGCTTTTTTATCCATGTCGTAAGTGGCGCTGATCTGCGGGAAATGAAATTGAACATTACCTACGTGAAGAAGATCGCCGATGACTAGAACTTTCGCTCTGCCGCTTTCAAGCAGATACATCGTATGCCCCGGCGTGTGTCCGTAGGCGGCTATCGGTTTGATACCGGGGAGAATTTCCGCTTTTCTTTCATTTAATAAATCGCCGGGTTTGAAAGTCACTATCTGCGCCTTGTACGGAGCAAGCGCGTTTACCGCCGCTTGATTCGGATTTGTAACCGTAAAATATTCATGCTCTTTTTCGGACAGATAAACCTTTGCGTTCGGGAAAACCGCTTTTCCGTCTTTTGTCAAACTGCCGAAATGATCGCCGTGCAGATGTGTCAATAAAATCACATTGATTTTTTCTGGTTCGACACCGAGACTTTTGATTTTTTCTATTATAACGCCGCCTGCGCCTGTCCCCGAATCGATCAGTATATTCTGATTGCGCCCTTTTACAAGGATCGCGTTAGTGGAATGTTTGAATCCCTGTGCCGGAATATATTTATCTATTATTGATTGATCGGCATCGACCAAAATTCCGGCGTTTCCGTCCCTTTCGCTTTCGACCAGCATGAAAATTTCAAATTGCCCCGCCTTAAAAGAAAAAATTCCCTCGCTGTAACCTGCAGCCGCAACTGCGCCGAAAAGCGCTCCCAATAATATCAGCCTTTTCACAATTCCCTCCTAGGTAAAAAGTTAAACATTTCATTCTCATTATATCTCGATTTTTATGAAACTTCTTAGCTTTTTATTTTTTTTATTTTGTGGTATAATATAATATTATGAGAATAAATAACATTTTTTTATTACTTTTTATAATTTCTTGTCTTTTTCTCCCGTCATGTGCTTCCATACAGAATCTTGCTATGAATATGGTAGCTGACGTATTGACAGGCGAAGGAGGCGGCGATGTTTTTACCAGCGATTCCGATCCCGAGCTGGTCGGGGACGCTATTCCCTTTGCGATAAAGCTGTACGAAACCCTGCTTGCGGGGAATCCTAAGCATCAGGGTTTACTGCTGATGACCGGCTCTCTTTTTATAATGTACGCCAACGCGTTTGTTCAGGGACCTGCGGAACTGCTTCCTTCTTATGAATGGAAAGAACGCGAAACCGGTCTGATGCGCGCAAAGGCTTTTTACCTGCGCGGTTATGATATTCTCTTTAACGGGCTCGAGTATAAATATCCGGGTTTCAAGGAAGCAGCCGGCAGTGAGGAAACTATTAAACCGTATTTGGAAAAACTTGGAAAAAAAGATGTCGGCTTTTTATATTGGTCGGTCGCCGGTGGTTTATCGGCGTATTCTATCGATATCATGGATTTTGAATTAAACGCGCGTATTCCTCAATGGCACTTGATGATTAATAGAGCTTACGAACTCGATCCGGATTTCGGCGGCGCTTCTTTGGATGAATTCTTTGTTATTTTCTACGCTTCAATGCCGGAAGCATTGGGCGGAAACCGGGAACTAGCCAAACATCATTTTGAAATTACAATGGAAAAAACAAACTGGCAGTCTGTCGGCGCTTTTGTTTCCTACGCTCAATCAATCTGTATTCCCGAACAGGATTATGACACATTTAAGGAATATTTGGAAAAAGCCCTTGCAGTTGATGTAAATGAAGATGTTTCAACAAGACTTGTAAATATTATCTCCCAAAGAAAAGCCGCATGGCTTTTGGAAAACGCTTGGATGAATTTTTCTTTTCTTCCCATGCCGGATGATTATTGATATAATGATACTGTTTAAAAGGAGTTTTGCATGAAAAAGAACTTTATTATTTCTGTTTTAATGATCTTTTTACTTTTTTTTACTTTGAACGCGGTTTACGCTCAGCGGGGAAACGCTCAAAGTGAAACTATTAATATCAGAATCGCTTCATCTCTGCCCCGCGGTTCTGAATGGGGAAGAGCGCTTGATCGCCTCGCCGCCGATTGGCAGAAGATTACAAGTAATCAGGTTAGAGCGATTGTAATTCATGACGCGTTAGAAGGAACAGAAGCGGCTATGCTCCGCAAGCTCAGAAGCAATCAAATTCAAGTCGCTATTTTCACATCGGCAGGTCTTACGGATATATGCCCGGCTGTTATGAGTTTAAGCGTTCCTTTTATGATTAGAGATAATAAAGAATTAGACGTTGTTCTTAAAAGCGTAACGCCGATGCTGGAAAAACGCGTTGATAATGATTTCGTTATTTTAACATGGTCAAAAGGCGGATGGGTTTATATTTTCTCAAAAGAAAAAGTTGTTACGCCGTCAGATCTGCGCAGGCAGAAATTGGGCACAAGTCCCGAATTAAAAGATATGAATACTGCATTCAGGACAATGGGTTTTAATCTTGTAGAAGCGGATTTTGTTAATATCGGAATAAGACTCGCGAACAATACGATTGATACCGTTTATTGGATTCCGGCTTTTCTAGTTCCGATGCAGATACACAGAAATCTGAATCATATGCTTGAACTGCCGATTGCTCCGGTTATGGGCGCTCTTGTCATGAACCGCGTAACATGGAATAAATTAAGTCCCGCTCATCAGCAGAACATTCTTGATGCTACTCATAAGATGGGTCTGGGTTTTGACGCGTCGATGGCAAAAACGGAAAGCGATGCGCTGTCTACAATGGGAAAAGACGGGTTAAATGTAAATAAAATAACTGAAGCCGATAGAGCGGTTTGGCAGACTGAAATTCAAAGAGCGATTCCTTCGCTGGTAGGAACTATTTTTGACCGTGAAATTTATAATCATATAAATGATTTACTGGAAAGAACCAGAAGCGGACGATAATAGATGAATTTTAAGAGTATTATTTTTTCTGCTAATAATACAATAAATAAAAATCTTTTAAGAACTGAAGATTTTATTTGTTTTGCGACTCTTGCGCTGCTCGCGCTTTTGCCGTTTATTGAATTAACGCTTCATCAGTTTAATTTAACAATTCCCGGATCGAATTTAATAATAGCGCATATTTTTCTAATCTCTTGTTTTTTTGCCGCTATGTGCACAGCCAGAACGGGAGAGCATATAGCTATTTCCGCTGTTCAATTTATTAAGAGCGAAAAAATAAAAAAGACTCTTCATGTCATCTGTATGTTAATTTCCGTATTCATTCTTGTTATTCTTTTTTGGAATTGCGTTTGTTTCATCAGACATTCATTGACAGGAAAAATAATCGGTTTTATTCCCGATAAAATTTTAGCGATTGCGATGCCGCTGGGTTTCGGCGTTATAATGATTCGTTTTATTAATAAACTCGGTAACTGGCGTATTAAAACGGCTGCTATAGCGGCTGCTGTTCTTGGTTTTATCGCGTCGCTTCCGGCTATCGCAAAAATTATATGGGGTTTTGAACCGCCGGAACCTTTTTATTCGTGGGTAAATCATTTATACGATTACGCAAGTATAATTAATGTTCCTGTTATTATTTTTCTGATTATCGCCGGTCTTGCCGGAATGCCGATTTTTTTAGTTATCGGCGGTATTACTATGATTATGCTGATGTCCGCAGGACATGAGCCTGAGATGATCTCCGATCCTATTTTTTCAGCTTTAACGGATTTGGATATTGTTGCAATTCCGCTTTTTACGCTGACCGGATTTTTCCTTTCCGAGAGCAAGGCAGGCGAGAGGCTTGTCCGCACATTCAAAGTGTTTTTCGGCTGGATGCCCGGCGGAATAGTTATCGCTTCTGTTGTTATCTGCGCGTTTTTCTCTTCGTTCACAGGAGCCTCAGGCGTTACAATTCTCGCTCTGGGCGGAATTTTATTTACGATTCTTAATCAGAATAAATACTCGGATCGTTTTTCTGTCGGCATTTTAACTTCTGTCGGAGGTATCGGATCGCTTTTCCCGCCGAGCCTTCCTGTTATCCTTGTCGCTTCTTCATCAATATCGATTCTTCATTACATGAATGTTCCGACTGAATATACAATTATTCATTTTTTTATCGGTGCTTTAATACCCGGAATTATTTTAGTTCTTGCGATGATCGTTACAGGTATGTTTTTATCGCGAAAAGTTAAATTCGTTCCTGTTAAATTTGATCCAAAAGAAGCCGGCGCTTCGCTGAAAGATTCAATTTTTGAAATATTGCTTCCTTTCATTTTAATATTGGGATATTTCACCGGTTTTCTAACTTTAGTTCAAGTTGCCGCTGTTTCTGTTATATATGTTTTTATAATAGAGGTTTTTATTAAAAAAGATATTATATTAAGAAACGTTCCGCAGATTTTTTTCAAAGCCGCTCCGATAATCGGAGGAATCCTCGCTATTCTCGCGATGGCTAAAGCTCTTTCGTACGCGTTTATCGATTCGGGCGTGCCGGATAGTTTTACAATGTGGATGCAGAGCGTTGTAAACTCAAAATTGATTTTCCTTCTGTTATTAAATCTTGTTCTTCTGCTTCTCGGTTGCGTAATGGATATTTATTCGGCGATTTTGGTTTTACTTCCGCTCATTGTGCCTCTCGGCGTCGCTTATGGTATAGATCCTCTCCATCTTGGTATTATTTTTATAATCAATCTTGAAGTCGGATTCCTTACTCCGCCTGTCGGAATAAATTTATTTCTTGCCAGTTACAGGTTTGGAAAACCATTTATGGAAATTTGTAAATATGTCGCGCCGTTCCTGCTTGTAAGTTTTATGGTTGTACTTCTTGTAACATATCTTCCGTGGCTTTCGACATGGTTGGTAGGATTTTTTAAATAGTATTTTAAAATTATATATGATACAATAACTACATGAAAATCAGTCTAAAACTTACTTTCATGATGATAATTTTAAGCTTATTCATTATGAGTTTTGTCGGCATAACTTTAATTGTATTAGGTTCGGATAGTATAACAACTCTTGAACATGAAAAAGCTGTCCATATAGCAAATGAATACGGAGTAGAAGTTCGCGACTTTTTTTCAAGTCCTTTCTGGCATGCAGCGCAGGTTTTGGCAAGAGTGTTTGAAAAATATGAAGACATCGATGTGAATTTGCGCCGTCCTGTTTTTAATACGATGATACAAGGCGTTGTAGAAGCTAATAAATCAATTGCCGGAGTTTGGGTGATTTTTGAACCGGATGCGCTGGAAGGAAACGATCAGCGTTATCTTGATGTTGACGGAACAAATGATGCCGGACGTTTCGCTCCGTATTGGTACCGTGAGACGCCGGGCAGCAAAGTGGAAATGTACGCGTTAAATGATTTTGAGATTCCCGGCGAAGAAGAAGATTGTTATTATACGCTTGGAAAATCAGGCGGTAAAGGAGCGGTATTAGCTCCCTATCTTGATGATGTCGCCGGAAAAGAAGTTTTAATGTGCAGCGTAACGTCCGCTGTTTATAGCGGCAATAAAATTATCGGCGCGGTCGGCGTTGATTTCACTGTAGACGCGATTCAGGAAATGTCGCAGAGTCATAAACCTTTTAATATCGGACGCACAATTGTTTACAGTAATGACGGTTTGATCGCCGGTCACTATGATGACGATCGTATCGGTCACTATATAGATGAGACAGAAGAAGATGTTGCAGGCGAATATTTGGATTCTTTATCCGAAGCGGTTGAATCCGGCGAGACGTTATTTTTTATCAATAAAATTGACGGTGAAAAAATGTATATATATGTTTCTCCGATTTGGATCGAAACTTCGGATACGCCGTGGAGTCTTGTTATAACAGTGCCGGAAAAAACTATTATGCATTCTGTTACTGTAATGAGAACTATCGCGATCATAATTTGTATTGTAATTTTATTATTGATAGTCCCGGTGGCGGTATTAATGTCCCGCAGTATCGCAAATCCTATTATGAAGGTGACTGCTTCGCTTAAGGATATATCAAGCGGAGAGGGAAATCTTACTCACAGCATCGCGGTACAATCCAAGAATGACGAGATCGGCGCTCTTTCGCATTATTTTAACAAGACTATAAAAACGATAAAAAATCTTGTATTAAATATCAGAAACGAAGCGGATATTCTTTCCGGCATCGGAAACGATCTTGAAGGAAATATGAACGAGACAGCTTCGGCGGTTAATCAAATTACAGCTAACATTCAAAGCATAAAAGAGCGCGTTATTAATCAGAGCGCCAGCGTAAGCGAAACTCACGCGACAATGGAGCAGGTAACTGTAAACATAAATAAATTAAATGTTCATGTAGAAAAACAAAGCACTCATGTATCAGGAGCGTCAGCCGCTATCGAGGAAATGGTCGCTAATATTCATTCTGTTACAAAAACATTAATAATGAACGCCGAAAATGTAAGAATTTTGCAGGATGCTTCCGAAGTCGGACGCACCGGTTTGCAGGGTGTTTCATCTGATATTCAGGAAATTTCGCGCGAATCCGAGGGCTTACTGGAGATCAATTCTGTAATGAAAAATATCGCAAGCCAGACAAATTTGCTTTCGATGAACGCGGCGATTGAAGCCGCTCACGCCGGTGAATCCGGCAAAGGCTTTGCTGTAGTCGCCGATGAAATCCGCAAGCTTGCGGAATCTTCAAGCGAGCAGTCAAAAACAATCGGCGTTGTGCTAAAAAAAATAAAAGAGTCTATCGATAAAATTTCCAAATCTACAGAAAATGTTCTTGGTAAATTTAACGCTATCGATAACGGCGTTCAGACTGTTTCGGATCAGGAAGACAGTATCCGCCGCGCGATGGAAGAACAGGGCGAAGGATCAAAACAAATCTTAGAAGGAATGGGCAGCGTTAACGAATTAACAAAGCAGGTAAAAAACAGTTCAAATGAAATGTTTGAATACGCAAAAGAAGTAATTAAAGAAAGTGAAAATCTTGAGAAAGCGACGCAGGAGATAACAACAGGCATTAATGAAATCGCCGCCGGAGCGGGAACAGTTAATCAGGCTGTAAATCATGTTAATGATATCAGCCGTAAAAACCGCGAAGGAATTGATTTGTTAATTAAAGAAGTGGCGCGCTTTACTGTTGAGTAATCAGGGATGCGGCAGCCAGAATAATTTTCCGATCTTCCATTTATAACAGGTTTCACCGTTAATTTTAACAGGTTTCCAATACATGTTCGCAATAGCTGCAGCGCGAAATGATATACGCGATTCACATTCACCTGATTGCTCATGTGCAGTCAGGCGGGTTTGTTGTTCTAAATCACGATCAATCAAGAAAGAGCCGATTATTATTGAAGAATATTTTTTATTTATTTTTTTTGAATTATCTTCTAATACGTTTATTAAATTTATTTTATAACCAAATAGTTCCATTTTTTTATTATTCATTGGAAGTATAATTGATGTCATTTCTTCGATGATAATTTTTTCTTTTCCGATAGTTTCTCTTATCGTTTTCGCGGTTTTTTTTAACTCATCATCATTTAATGGTTTTGATAAAGACGCCAGCACAGCCGCGTGAGGAAACGGATACACATTTGATAATCCGTTTTTAATTAATAATTCGCTTTGCTTTTGCAATTGAATTCGCGCGTCTCTGTGCGGAACAAGAACAAGAAAATGCTGTTTTTTTTTGGTTTCCATATTTGCTTATACATGATACAATATTTTTGGAGGGAGATCATGAAATATAAAACAAAAATATTAGTGGAAAGATTTACAGAAGTTCTTTCGTCATGGAAAAGCGTTGAGTGTATTACATTAAATGAAGCGGCTTTACAGGATACGCTTGACCCGTATTTTGCGCTAATTCTTGATGTGTTTTATTCGTCTCCAATTCCGAAATCAGCCGAACGCTGCCGCCTTCTCGGCGATGATATCGCAGCTTTTGAAAGTTCTGAGCAGAACGAAAAGGACCGGTTTTTAATCGGCGATATTCCTGTCAGATTAGAATATAAAAAGACAAAAAAAATTGACGATCTTGTTCATATCGCATGCTCAAATCACGAGTCATTATGGTTTATAAAAGATTCCGGCACTTACGGATTTTATAGGCTTGCAAATTGCGAAGTTGTTTACTCGCGCTCTAACTGGATTCATGATGTCCGTAAAAATCTCGAAAACACAGGCGATCAATTCTGGGCGGAGATGCGAAGCGCTGTTCAATCCAAAATGGAACATTTTCTTTCCGATTTGGGAGCTTCTTGTTTTCAAGGCGATAAGTTTCACTATTTAATTTCTTCGGCAGGATTTATTAAAAACGCCTGCCTTACTCTTTTTTGCATCAACAAACGTTTTGAACCTTCTCACCGCGCGTATTTCAAACAAGTCCGCGAGCTGCCTTTATTACCCGAATCATTTACCGCGAAACTTGAAATTTTTTTAAATACCAGCATCGAAGAATTAGAATCGCGTTTTTCGCTGGCAAAATTAATAGCGCAGCAGATAATAATGCTTTAAGACAGTGATACTTTAGTTAATATAATAAATAGAACGTTAAACGCTATTCTCTTTCTACCGCTTTTAAAAGAGCTTCCCTGCTTATCTCAGTCCAGACAGGTCTTCCGTGAGGACAGCGCGGATCGGGAAGATTAAGCGCTTCATTTCCCAGAGCAAACGCTGTTTCATCATCAGGATAATCGCCGTCTTTAATCGCCGCTTTACAGCATACAGATGCCGCCCATCTCTTTGCCATGTTTTCGCCGGCTGTCCTCAGTTCTAAAATTTCTTTTACAGTCGCCGCGTCGTTCATCCGCCAATCAGCGGGCAGAGCTTCGATCTGCCATCCGCTGCCGCTCTCGTCTTTTTTTATTTCTATTCCAAGACGCGAAAATTCTTCGCTCTTGTTTTCCAAAAACGCGTCTTCTTCTTCGCTCTCTGTATTAAAAGGAATAGCTGAGAGCAGTTCCTGCTTTGGAATTCCCTCATCAAGAAATTTATTATAAAGAATTCTTTCATGCGCCGCATGCTGATCAATTATGTAAAGTTTTTCATCACGTTCGATTAATATGAATAAATTAAAAACCCTTCCAACGTATTTTAATTTTTTTTCATAAGAGTTCCCTGACTGCCGCGCAGCCGCGGAGATCGCGCGGTTGTTGTTAGACATGTTATCGTATATTTTCCAATTATTTTTATTAATATTATCTTTATTAATTTGAATTTTATTATTATAAGAAAAAGAAAATTCGTTTTCTTCTCTCTGCGATCCTTGTATTTCTGAGTCTGTGTCTCTTGTTCTTGAAACCCTTGTGACTTCTTTCTTGTGAAAAAATTCTTTTACTCCTCCGGAAACCGCATGATGAATAGCGCCTGAATCGCTGAAGCGCACTTCGCGTTTTGCGGGGTGAATGTTAAAATCCGCAAGAGAAGGATCGATATCGATAAAAACAGCGCCTATCGGATGAGCGCCGTTTGGAAACCATCCCTGAGAGCCGTACTCAACCGCTTGAATAAGAGAGTAATCGTTTATTCTTCTGCCGTTGGCAAAAATAAAAAGCTGCCGTCTGTCGCTTCTTGCGAGTTCCGGTCCGCCGATAACAACCGCCGCCGAAAACCCTTTTGTTTCTTTATACGAGTTTCCTGATATTTTTATCTCATGCAGAAAATTTTCTTCGCCATGGTTTAAAATCGCGGCTGCAAAGCGGTCTTTTTTTGAATTAACCGCAGGCAGGAAATCTTTTAATTTACCGTCTTGCACATAACGAAAATTAATACTGTTAAACGAAAGCGCTTTTTCAATAAAAACCTGTCTGCATAGAGCCGCCTCGCTGCCTTCGCGTTTTAAAAATCTCTTGCGCGCCGGAACGCTGTCAAAAAGATTTAACGCTCTGACTGTCGTTCCTTTTGTCCTTCGCGTCTGCTCGATTACCGCCTGATTGCTTTCTGCCGGACCTGTTGTAAGACAAAAAGCGTCTCTTCCGTCAACACTTGTGATAATTTCTAGGCGCGCAACTGCCGAAGCTGCCGCTAACGCCTCGCCTCTGAAACCAAGAGTAAGACTGGTTTCTAAATCATCGAGTCCTCTTATCTTGCTTGTCGCATGAGTTAAACAACATAATTTTAAATCATCGCGGCTCATTCCGCTGCCGTCATCGGATACTTCTACTTTTTTACAGCCGCCTTCATCGACAGAAACTTCGATATTTAAAGCGCCGCTGTCAATGGCATTGTCAAGAAATTCCCGCACCAAGGCGGCAGGACGATCAACAACTTCGCCTGCTGCTATGCGCATTGCTTCGTGCGGAGGTAATATCTTTATCATTATTCAGTTTCAAATAAATCAAGTTCAGGTGATTCGCTTAAAGGAGCGTCAGCGGAATTCATCAAAACTTCGATGCGGCTTTCAATTTTTTCTAAGTCTGTTTCTAAAGTCCTGGCGAGCCGAATGCCTTCTTCAAATGCTTTAAGTGCTTCATCAAGGGGAATATCGCTCTTGCGGATTTGTTCACCTAACGCTTCAAGCCGCGAGAGCCGATCCTCGAAATTTTTCATATTGCCGGTCTTTACCGCCGCCGCTGCCGGCGTCGCCTTTTTCTTCATATTATCTCCTCTATTACGGCTTTAATTTCGCCTTTTAACGGTTTTATATGTATCTTTTCCCCCGCTTTTACATCAAACGAATTTTTTATTACTTTTCCTTTTGAGTCTGTTACAACAGAGAAACCTCTTTGCATTGCAGCTAACGGGCTGCCTGCTTCCATCACAGCGGATGTCAGTTCTATGCGCGATCTTATGCTTGCGCACTTATCGGAAATTGATTTTATCAGCGCGTCTTTCGCGTCATCAAGGCGGATAAGTCGCGGCTGCAGAATCGCTCTAAAGCGGTATTCCAAATCCTGTATATCGAAAGGTTTTAAAAGAAGTTTTGCTCTATCCAGCCGGGTGCGCATAACGTTCGCAAAATCACCGGCTGTCTTTGCGATAAAATCCAAAATGTCGCTGTAATGCGCGCTTGCTAACTCGGCGGCGGCTGAAGGAGTCGGCGCTCTTAAATCCGCGGCAAAATCGCAAAGAGCCCAGTCTATTTCATGCCCTACCGCGCTGATCACGGGAATTTTCGATTTTGCTACGGCTCGGACAACTTCTTCATCGGAAAAAGGCAGAAGGTCTTCCAGAGAGCCGCCGCCTCTGCCAACGATTAAAACATCGGCAAGCTGCCATTGATTCGCCTGTTTTATCCGCGCGGCGATTATCGATGCTGCTTCTTCACCTTGAACGGGGGCGGGGAAAATTCTTACTTTTATGCCGCAAGCGCGTCTTGTTAATATGTTTAAAATGTCGCGTAACGCCGCTCCTGTGGGAGAGCTGACTACTCCGACAACTGACGGAAAACGCGGCAGAGGTTTTTTTCTTTCTGTGTCAAATAGTCTTTCGGCTGCGAGTTTTTGTTTTCTTTTTTCGAGTAACGCGAGTATTTCACCTGAGCCCGCCGTTTCCATTTCTTCGCAGACGATCGAATATGTGCCGCGCGGCGGATAAACTGACAGGTTTCCTCTCACTTGCAATAACATTCCGTCTTTCGGCTCGAATGTTAAAGAGCGCAGTCTGTTTTTAAACATCACAGCGTCAATTTTCGCGCCTGAATCTTTTAAACTGAAATAAAGATGTCCCGAACTTGCGGGTCTGCAGTTTGAAATTTCACCTTCAACGCAAACGGCAGAAAACGATCCTTCAAGATTTAAACGAATTTGTTCTGTCAGCTCTGTTACTGTTAAATGATTTGAACGCGGAGAATCGTTATGCGACATATCATTATTTGATGCATCGTTATGCGGATTACTCATTAAATTTCCTTATCGGGATTATCTTTTTTCCAGTTATCTTCGGGAAATAATTTTCTTTCTACAAAGTGTAAGAATATCAAAGTGATTAAAGTAAAACATTCTACAACAAGAGCGGCGATATACATTCCCGCTCCGATCGCAAGTCCGATTGCCGCGGTAATCCAAAGCGAAGCCGCTGTTGTAAGCCCGCGAATATTGTTTCCTAGTTTTATAATCGCGCCCGCGCCCAGAAATCCCATGCCTGCGACAACCTGCGCCGCTATTCTTCCCGGGTCGCCGCTGCCCAGCTGCTGCGGCAGCCGGATTGAAAGCAGCATAAGACACGCCGCTCCCAGCGAAATTAAAATATGCGTGCGAAGTCCCGCGACCTGCCGCCTGCTCGATCTTTCGATGCCGATGATACAGCCGGCTGCGAACGCGAGAGACAAGCGGATAATAATATCAATTTCTGTAACTTGGATCATGAGTAATGGTAGCGTTAAAATGTAAAATTTTCAATTAGATAAAAAATTGATAAAAAAGTTACAATTTAATTAATTCTTTTACTAATATTCGATAATGACAAAAACAGGATATGTTATTATAATAATTATGCGCCAAGTCAAATGTTAAAAAAGGCGCCAGCCGCCAATTAAGGAGTAATCACTATGAAAAAATTTTTTATAACATTCGCAAAATACGATCAGGAAGCAAACAAAACTGTCGCGGGGATTCTTGAAAAATTATCCAATGAAGACAGAGAAAAGGACAGGAAAAGTTATTATAAAAGTCTTTCGGAACTTTTCAGGCATAATACAGGCTGCACCGTTTATTTTCTTTCTATGCTGAAGGAAGCTGTTCCCAACAATTCAAACGCGCAAAAAGCTCTGCAGCCATTAGCGAAATTTAAAGAGCTAAACGGCAAGCTTAACGAAGATCAATGGAAGCAAGCTGTCGCGCAATCTAAAATTATCGACAAAGCTCTGGTCGATTTTATCAGCGCGCTGGAAGAAGAAGACTATGAAGCGCCTGTAAAACTTGACTGGTACAAGGGAAGACCTCCCGCAGCTCCTCTTTGGTTTATGCTGGAGCAACAAACAGCTCACAATACCCATCATCGGGGTCAAATCTCACAAATTCTCGATTCACTTAAAATAGAACACAATTTTTCGGGAATAAACATTAAATTTCTAAGCTAAAAGTCTCCGGTTTCCGTGTATTTTTCAGATTTTAAGTTTAAAATATGGTTTTTTTGTGAATTTACTGTCTTGACTTTATACCATTTATAGATGATATTTATTATATGAGTGATTATCTTGATCCCAACAATGAAGAGCTTCTAAAAGACTTTTTCAGCGAAGCTCAGATGCAGGTGGATACGATGGAACAAAATGTTCTGGTTCTCGAAAACGAGGGCGCCAACAAAGACGCTGTTGACGAGATTTTCCGCGCGGCTCATACCTTAAAAGGCGGATCCGCGACTGTAGAGATGATGGAACTTTCCCATTTTACTCATCTTGTTGAAGATGTTTTTGACGCTATTCGTTCAGACCAAATCGCTGTAAACGGGGATGTTGTTGACGCGCTTCTTCAGGCAATCGACGTTATTAAAGCGATGCTTGATCAGCGGATGGCAGGTTCTGTGTATAGTGATGATACTTCACAGATCGAAGGTAAGCTTAAATCGCTTTTAGGCGATCAGGCAAAAAAGGCTCCGGCGAAAAAAGTAGCCGCGCCGCCGCCGATGCAAAAAGCCGCGCCTGTGTCCGCTCCGTCTGTTTCATCGGGACAGGATCTTTCCGAAAACGAAATTGCCGAATTAAGAGAATCAGTTGACGGCGGAATGCCAATATATAAAGTTTCGGTTAAATTTGATGAAAGCAGTTTAATGAATACCGTCGGCGGCATTCAGGTTTACGCTGTTCTCAAAGGTCAGGGAACCGTTTTAAGAACAGTCCCCGATTTTGATCAGCTTTACGGTGATAACTTTTTCCCCGTTGTTGATTATTATATCGCTTCCCAAAAAGACCCTGATAATCTAAAAAGAAATGTAATTCTGCCCGACGTCAGCCTCGATGCTGCCGTAACAAATATTTCCGCTCTTAAAGGCGGAGCGGCAGTTCCTGTTGCGGCTCCTGCTCCAA
>Ga0209755_10001987_pt1 | contig 29370 bp, 18 predicted proteins | sample TergutCo191P1_FD_187301 | JGI IMG/M metagenome (GOLD analysis project Ga0209755, IMG submission 187301) | Cornitermes sp. P1 segment gut microbial communities from Petit-Saut dam, French Guiana - Co191P1 (SPAdes) (version 2) | ecosystem: Host-associated > Arthropoda: Insects > Digestive system...
TCTCATACACTAGTGGTATTAGCATTGCTGTTTGCTCGCGAACCACGCCGTCGCCTAGAATTTCTAGGCTCTCAAGACGCGCTTTATCTACTGCAATTGTGAATGTGCCGGCGAAGTCTGTGCTTGGCTCTGTTGCTGTGATTGTTACTACACCCGCGCCTACTGCTCTAAGCATAACCAAACCGCCTACGTTACTGCCTAAGAATTCTACAACTTCGCCACCGCAAGACGACGTCCACACAAGGCTTGATGCCCTTGCGAAAGAGCCACCAACGCTTGCGCCAAGTTGTGCAATCGGCAACAATATGTCGTCTGGGCGAGGCCAAACTATGTTCATCTCGTAGCCAAACGCGCCCGCAACTGGTCCGATTATGCGCACCGATGTTCTGCATTCGTCAATAATCTCAAGCGTAAATTTGTTTGATGGCGTGCCGCACAGAGCGCCCTTTGCCGTTATGGTTACAACCCCCGCAACCACCGGGCGAAGCGTTACAGCGTTAATTATAGCCCCAGAGTGTGTGCCAGATTGCGATATCGTGTGTTTGTTGTCGAAAATCACCGCGTTTGCAGGCATCGCCACCCAGATAATATCGCCCGAAACTGATGCGTCAGAAACACTCACCACAGCGCGTAAGTCTATGCTTCCGCGTGCGTTAATGTCTGTGTATCCATAAGGAATCATAAGTTGTGCATCCGCTTGCCCGCCTATCGATGTAGTAACATTTATGCCCGTTAGCGCTGCTTGCTGTACTGTTAACTCGCGCACCGCTGATACACTTGGCGTAACAACTGAAGTTGCCGTGATTGTAACTGGTTGGCTGAAACCCTTCTGCCCTCTATCTTGCGCGATTACAGTCACGATGTTCGGGTTGCTTAAATTCAGCACAAATGTCACGAATTCACCAGCGATTGTCTCTATGCCAAAGCCTGCTCTCGCGCCGCAACTAGACGTCCAAATTACATTAGAGTTTGCCGCACCGCCAACGCCCGTAAGGCTAGCAGTTAACTGCACGCTTGGTAGGTCTGTAGTAAGTATTGGTCTGTGCAAAGGAATAACTAACTGGCTCGTTGATGGCATACCCACACTCACGCTTGTCACTTCCGGCTCTACAAGTTGGTCTACAAAAATTCTGAAATTACCTACTGTACCAATCGCCCCAACTGGCGTAGCAGTTATAACAAATGGTCCGCCTGCCGCTCTGCCCGTAAACCTTACGCCATTTTCTGTAAGGCTGATACTCAAAAACTCGCTCGGGTTACCCAAGGTAGCGCCACAACTAGACGTCCACGTAACCAACTGGCTAACAATATTATGCCCTTCTATCACAGCCCTTAAATCTACAAACCCGTACGTATCCCCCGGTATTATGCCAAGCCTGCGCTCGCTAGAATTATCACTATCACAGAAAATTGTCACGCCCGTAGCAATCGCCGTGCCGTCCCTAACAATAGTCACATCAAAACTGTACGGCACGTTGCCAACACTACTCGTAGCCGTTATGCGTACAACGCCAACCCCGCGTACTGTAAGCCTGCCTTCGCTATCAATCGTAGCAATGCTCGTGTCAGACGAAGCCCACGCAAAAGTATTACCAGAGCCTGCAAGGTTGTAGCCAAAAGCGCTTGCGCTAAACTGCGTTGCGCCCACAAGGCTTGCACCACTTCCTGCAAGTTTAGTGCCGCACGGCGCTAACTCTAACTCACGCGTCCCGCCTACAACATTAAGCCCAACTACAACTGGAATCGGTGGCGTGCTGAACACAAGCGTTACGTGAAACTCTGCAACCACACCGCCAACAACGCTCGTTGCGCGGATAATCGTAAACTGGTTTACGCGCTGGGAAAGTTCCCACATTGTCATACCATCAGGCCACGACGCGCGTATAGCGCCACTTGCCGCATCAACACTCACGATATCTGGGTTAACGCTGTCCCACACTACCGCCGCGCTCGTGCCATAAACCCCGGTAATGCTAGCGCTCAACTGACCCGTAGGCATTCCATTTATGCCGTCCGGTCGAGGCCACGCAACAATAAGGTTCTGCGTACCACTTATGCTTACGCTGTCTACCCTGCCCGCGCGGTAGAAACTTACACTAGCAGACTGAGCCGAATCCGGCCACTCAGCAAGGTTAGACGCAGAGATTATGTTAATGCTGTGCGTACCAGTCTGAAGCGCACCAAGGCTTCCAGCAGTCGCCACATTACGCGCCGCATTCCTGCCCTCAGGTATCGTACTCAAGTCAAAACTTCTCGTATCGCGCCCAACAGTCGCCAAAATCGTATTACCCACGCGGATATGAAAATTATTTATAAACGCAAACGTATTAGACCCAATGCCCCAACTAACAGTACTTCCATTAAGCACCACATCACTAGGCACACACAACCCCGCAAAACGCGTCCACGAAGCATTAGCACTTGCAGGGGACGCCATCATACCAGCACCGCCAGTTGCAACAACATTAAGGTTAGTGTGTGCGCCTATGCCAAGTGTGGCAACAGGAATATGCATAAGGTTATAACTTGTCACCGCGCCAAGCGTACGAATAACACTTGTGCCAAGCCGTATCTGATAGCCAGTAGCGCCAGTCACCGCGCCCCAACTTAGCGTAGTACCACTAACACTAGCGCTCGGCGCCGCCAAATGCCCCCAGTTAACACCAGTGCTATGACCTGATGTATTCCAATAACTCGCCGTGCTAGTCGCCCTAACAGTAAAGTTATGTAACGACCCCGCCGCAATGTTCGCGTGACCCGCCAAATTCAAACTTGTCACATTCCCCGGCGTAGATATATGCACACCACCACGATAAACCCTATATCCATTCGCACTTCCAACCGCATTCCAATGTAAAGTGTTGCCCGACATACGTACATTCCCCGGCACACCTAATGTCCCAGTTACTGTACGATTTATAGCGGTAGAAGTATGAGATACATTACGCCAAAAACCGCCACCACTACAGCAACATCTATACTCTCTAAAGTTTGTCCTTATGGTTATACTATGGTTACCCACCGCCGTCAACGCTGATATACTATTCATATTAACACTATTAGCAGGGGAACTGTATAGTCCGCCTCCACAGTCACAACAATTTCCAGTACGCACCCAGTTTAACGTGTGTACAACTGTCCCAGCTCTAAGTATCTGTGTATTTACCCAGCGTATACTGTTTAGTCTCGAATTTGGATTCTGAAAAGTACCACTAACAGAGCCAGGACGCGTATGCCATCTTGAGCTGCTATCACCATCTTGCCACCAAAAATCCCATTGCAAGTTGTTCCCGCTTATTCTCAAATTTCCCGGTGTAAACCCATTAGGCATATTTGCATACGCATACTCTTGTTCTACATTACCACCTGCCCCATTATTAAAATGTACTATCCCCAGTACACCTACTAAAGCAATACTAAGCCCTAGCGCCAGTATTGCTAACCTTTTAAACTGTTTTGAAATTTTCCCCATAATTCTTTCCCCCTTTTAATGTCATACTGAGCAAAGCGAAGTATCTAGGCGAAGCCGAATTCCGCTTCGCTAGACCCTTCACTACGTTCAGGGTGACAGTTTTATTTTGATTTTAATATTTTGTTAATTTTTGCCCGCTTAAACACGCCAAACATATTAAAAATATGTTAAAGTGTATAAGTATATTTTATCAAAAAAAAAAAAAGTCAAGCATATGAACAAACTTTTAACAAATATTTTAATATTTTTAACGGGTTAAAATTAAACACAAAATGTTTTGTTTAAATTGAATGTACTAGAACACAAAAAAACCGCTTGCGAATTGCTAGCGGTTTTTTTGGAATTTGTTTTTTTGTTGTGTGATTTGGTTAAAAGCAACAAGCCCTTAAACTAGTTAACTTTTTTAGCTAATAGTTATTTTAGCCAAACCAGTAGTGTAATACGTGGAATAATATTACACAAATTGTTACTATTAGTAGTACGATGTTCCAGCCGTTTCCTCTTCCGTGGTTAGTCCAAACGTATGCTGCTGCTGCTGCCGTTAAGAATACGAATAGTAAAGACATTGTTCTTAACCACCACCAAAGGCTACCGTAGAAAGTAACATCCATACCAAACCAGTCTGCAATAACAGGTACTGCTGCTAGTACTGCTATTATTGTTAGCGCTATGAATGCAATCATTCCTAAAAATCTTGAATTGATGTTCATTTTTTCCCTCCATTAAAATTTTAATGTATTAAATTACAATAAGGTTGTTTATTTAACAATATAATTATATATTTTTACGAACAAAAAAGCAACTGTTTTTATGCAAATTTCTTTCAAAATTTGCGTTTATTTTTATACTCGCAACTGATGTTTTACATACTTATATAATATGCAATAGTATTAAGCATATACAAGTTGAGCCAAAGTTTTATTGTCAGGGTTACTTTTTTTGCTGGGGGGCTGTTTGCCTTCTATTTTTTGGCGGTAGTCTGCGAATAGGCTTGGTGGTAGGTTTCTTAGCAGTAGTAGCACCACAAAGCCTACGACTATGCCCGCTACTATGCTTGCTAGTATAAAGTTAAGCATTAAAAGCATTAACAGACCCGTCTCAGCAATTATCGAATATATCCACACTTGCGTTATGTTGTGGACAAATGCGCCCACAATGCTTATTGCCACTATGCTTATGTTTGGGAACAAAAACTTGTAAAGCAGCACCATAACTGTAAGGGACACTAGCCCGCCGGAAAGTGAGTATACAATAGAAAACGGGTTGCCCGTAAACATAACTGTTAGTATACACCTTATAACAAGCACTATGTAACTGTCTCTAACGCCTAGTTTTATAAGTGTTATAAGGCTTATTATGTTAGACAGCCCCATTCGTGTACCCGGCGCAAATACTAAAAGCGGTGGAAGCCACGATTCCACAAGGTTTAAAACTAGGGCATATGTAACAAATATGCCAAGTAGTGCTATCCTTTTAGTGTTCATTGTTTTAATGGTAAATTTTAAATGTTAAATGTTAAATTGTTTCGCCCGCCTACGCGGATAAAACAACATTTTGCAAATTGCGTTTAATTGCATAACGCTGAGTGTTCAATCACTTTTGCATTTAATGAGTTTAACCATTTAAAATTGAACATTTAGCATTTAACATTTTGTTATCTACTAGGGGGGACTTGTATTCCGCCGCCGCCGCTATCCCCTGCTCTGACTATTCTAAACCTTATGCCGCCTTCTGCGCATACGCGCGCACCGCCCGTAAACCAAACCGGACCGTCCCTTACACAGCGGCGCGAAGGGCAGTTTGCAAAAGAGAAAAATGCCTGTCCGTCGTGTATTCTGATAATTGCTGTAGAACTGCCATTTTGCACTTGTATCACTTGGTCTACCTGCATATCAAACTCGCCATACAGCACGCCAGAGCGATAAATACGTAAGACTTCGCCTTGCTCGCGCGGTATCCACAACACGCTTATAACAAGCACAACCACCAGCACGTAAATAATAATGTCTAGCTTTACAAATGCTTTAAAGCCACCACTTTTATACTCTTGCCTTCTTGGCTTTTCTATGTTAGGACAATTTTCCATTTATATTGAAATAGTTTTAGCGTGTGTCGTTTTTTAGCGTGTGGCATTTATTAATTACAAATGTATTATCTCGAAGTGGTTGCCCGATTGTAAGAGGTCGTCCGTTGGGTGTACATCTAAGCCCCCGATAACAATAATTCTGCCGTCGTCGTGAAATATAATTGCGCTGTAGCCGAAGTGGTTTAGCAGTTGCTTTATTTTTAAGTTGCCACTAGCGTCTGTTTCTAAGCCCAAAACAATTAGCGCGGTAGATAATACATCTGAGAATACCCCGCTATCCCCAACAACTGTTACGCCCGCAATGCCCGTGTCTGCCGGTCTGCCCGTACGCGTATCCATTATGTGATGATACCACCTTGCGTTTGGAACGGGTCTGTTACTTGCATCTAGCGGGTAGCCAAAGCCGCGCTCTCTTGTGCCTGAAGTGTAGACAGATTGGCTTTGTATGCCGTTTATTCTTACTATGCTGCCGCCTTGGTTTCTGTGTGGGTTGCCTACGTTTACATTCCAGCCTTGGTTTGCCACTTTGTTATAGCCCAATACGAATATATCGCCCGAGAAGTCTATCACACCGCTTGTAAAGCCGTGTTCGTTTGCTATTTGCACTAGCCTGTCTACCGCATATCCCCTTGCAATAGCGCCTAAGTCTAGTTGCATTCTGTCGTGCAGTTTTGTGACTGTGTTGTTAGCCTCGCAAATTACAAGCCCGTTTAAAAAGTCTAGTCGGTTTATATTTTTTGTTGTGGTGGTGCTACTATTAGCGCTTACGCTAGCACCCGCACTAGCGCCCGCATTGCCCCCTACAGTACTAGCGTTAGTTGGCACATTAACTGTTACTGTGTCTTGGTGTAATATTCGGTTTATCCATTCGCTCGGCGGTGGTTGTTTTACAAATGTGGCGTTAGTTGTGTGGTTTGTTATTCTAAGGTGTTCTAGGCTTGTAAAGAACTCTTCGTTTGCACGCCCCGCTTCCGTTCTTAAAGTTTCTGGTGTTAGATATGTTCCGAATAATATTGCTCTCATAAAGCGCGGTGAAAATTGCCAAATATCTGTAACCGGAAAAATTGCGGGGTTAAAAGCGCCGTTTGTTTTTTTGTATGCGTAACGGCTTTTGTTAAGCATTCTTATTGTAAGGTCTGACACTTCTACCGGTTTGTTTGCGGGAGAGCGATTAAGCACGTTGATATCTGTGTTAGCCAAAGGCGAATGGTCGTGGTTTGCAGATAGTGTATAGTTTATATCTGAGGTTAGTGCTTGCATTCTGTTAAGCATATTTCTGATGTTTGTTTGCTGGCGAAGCGCGTTTTGTAGGGCATTATTCCACGCGACAGTTTCGTTTTCTCCAAAATCGCTTCGTTGTGGAAGGCTCGGGCTATTTGGCACGTATAGTTGAATGCTTACAAGAATTTGTGAGAGTGGCACGCCCGCGCCCACCCAAGTATGCCTTAGTTCAACAAAGTCGCCATCTGTTCCATTATCAGATGAGAAAAGACAGCCACTTAACAAAAACAAGGGGCTTGATAGTATTACAAATACCAACTTAAAAACTATAAGTTTTTTGTATTTTCTTTTCATAGATAATAATTTTAAATGTTAAATGTTAAATGTTAAATGGTTTCAGCCCTAGCGAGCAAATATTTACTTGCAAATTGTCTTAAAATACAAATTGTAGATTGTTTAAGCGTTAGAGCATTTAACGAGTTCAACCATTAAAAATTTAACATTTAGCATTTTAAAGGTGTTTTCTTCTTTTGCGCCTTTTATGCCTTACAACCGCAACAACTATAAGTGTTATTATTGCACTAAAACTTACTATCAGTATGGCTATTACGCGCCAGTCTGTGTTTGATGTTGGTGCGCCGTCTAAGTGAATTATGTTGTGGTTTGCGCGCGCGCTTTGTGGAAAGTGTGCGTTAAAGTTTACTGCTAACTCGCCCACCACATAGATGTTGCCATTTGTGTGCATTAAAACCGCCTTTACGCCCGCTTCCCTAAGCATTTTAACGGCTGCTTCTTTGCCCATAACAATTGCCGCTGTGGACAGCGCTTCTGCTTTAATGCCGTCGTCTACAATAACTGTGGCTGAGACTAAGTTTGTAATTGCCGGTGCGCCGATGCTAGCATCTATTATGTGATGGAATTCTGTGTTAGTTTGCCCGTTAGTGTCGCAAGTATACGTGAATTTTCGCTGGTGCGTACCGCTTGTTGCAGCCGCCGTGTTGTAAACTGAGGCATTAACAATTACAAAGCGCGTGTTATCTATAAGGTATGGGCTTTCTATGTTTAAACTCCACGGGCTTCTATGATATATGTCGTTGCCTAACATATACACATCGCCCCCTATGTCTATCGCCCCGCTGTTAAAGCCGTGTGTGCGCGCTATGTTTGCCAAAACTTGCAAGGTATGCCCGCGTGCAATTGCCCCTAAGTCTAGTTGCATATAGTCGTTTGGCTTTATAACTGTGTGCGGTGTAGCGCTTGGGTTATCACTTACATTTAGTATAATGTCGCCAAAACTAAGTCTGTTGTCTGATTTTATAGTATCTATCCACTCTTGCGGTGGTGGGCGCTTTGTAAAAACTTGCCTTGTAAAGCCGGGTACGCTTTGTGGATTTATGTGGTCTATCACCGCTTGCTGCGAAAAAAATGCTTCGTATTCATCATCGCCAAAAACTGGTAGGTAGAACCACTCTTCGTTTCTGTGCGCAAAGCCTGCTAGTTGCAAGCGCAAGTTATCTATTGGTCCTTCCATAAAGCGCGGGCTTAACATCCATATGTCTGTAAGTGGAAGCGTTGCTGGGTTAAACGCGCCGTTTGTTGCTTTGTAGTAGTATAAACTGCGCGTTAGTATATTTATTGTTAGTGTAGAAACTTCTACAGGCTCGCCCGCACTTGCTCTGTTTATTCTGTTGATGTCGTTGTTATAATATGCAGAATGGATATCTTGCTGATTTTGGTTTTGCGTGTCCCGCGGTCTGTGTGGGTTTGCTGATAGTTGTTGGTTTATGCTTCTAATGCTTAAGCCCATTTGGTTAAGCATATCTCTGTTACTCTCGTGTAGGCGGTTTTGGCGCGCGTTGTGGTCTAGGTTGCGCAGTTCTCTTGTGCTTGGCACGTAAAGTTGAACAACCGCATCTATATTACCAAACGCATCTTCCCAAACAGCGCCCATAACAAGATGTCTGTTAGATGTAACCGCGTTATGAATTATAAAAGCTACCAACCCAAAAAACATTGTGCCGGCTACAACAAATGCAATAATTCGTCTAACTCTTTCGTTCATTTCTATAATTTTAAATGTTAAATTTTAAATGTTAAATTGTATCACGCTAGCGCGGGCAAATTTTATTTTTGCAAATTGCTTTCAAGTGAAAATTGCGACTGTTCAAATGTTACTGTGTTAATGTTTACAAACATTGAACATTTAAAATTTAACATTAAACATTTTAAAACTCTTCCTCATCTATGTCGTCACCCTCATCGTATGCGTACTGTGCTGCTGCTCTTCTTTTTCTAATGTGTAACACTACAAATATTGTCGCGCCCGTTACCACTATTACAGAGCCTGCTACAATTGCCGCTATAGCAAATGGGTGAAGCGCTGCATCTACTAGTGTGAATGCTTGCCTTACAGCGTTATTTCCAAACCTAAAACTAATATCGTTGTGCGACACGATAAGGCGCATATCGCTTGTTACTATAATTGCGCGATACTGCGGATAGTGTTGCCTTAACCAGCGTGGTCCTTCCACATCACCCTTTAAAAATACTGCCGTTGCTAAAGCATCTGCATACGCCGCATTCGGACCTATAATAGTTGTGCTTACAATGCCGTTAGTGCTTGGCATTCCGGTTCGTGGGTCTATTTTGTGGTGGTACATACGCCCTTCGTAAATAAAGTTTCTCTCACTCACACCCGATGTAAATACCGCGTTAGAAGCAGATACAACTTCTATTATATATTCGGCCGCTAGTTGCGGGAAGTGTTGGTTTGCAATGCCCGTAACCCAGTTTCTGCCTTCTAAAATATCTGTGCCTAAAGTGTAGATATCGCCCGACAAATCTATTACCGCGTTTATGCCAACGCCGCCGTCTCCCCTAACAACAGTCCTTGCTATATTATGGATAAGATAGCCCGCATAACCTTTTGCAACCCCACCTAAGTCTAGTTGCGCCCTTGGGTGTAGTTTTGTAACTGTGCGTGCATTTCTATCCCACGTGAAAACTTCTGCAAAACTTATGCGGTTTGCATAGTTGCCATTTCCTATAGGCATCAAGTCGTCTCTTAAAATTGTGTTTATCCAACTTGCTGCTGGTGGGCGCTTTCTTGTGGGCGTTGCGCCTTGCCCTTGGTTTTCTAGAAGTGGGAATTCGTTAGAAATTCTGTTGCCTTGGTTGTTTGTTCTTACAGGGTCTGAGTAACCTAGCGGTATGCCCGGTATGCCGTGACGTAATTGGTTTGTCCACGCAAAAGTACCCTCTATTGGTATAAACCTAGGGGACAGTAGCCAAATATCTACAAGTGGTAAAATAGCGGGGTTAAATAAACCGCCAGAAGTTAAGTATACTCCGCGTGCCAAATCTAAAATATCAAATAAGTAATAGTTAGTTCCTGTTATTGTAACGGGGTTTGTTCCTGCCCTGTTAATTTGGTTAACCATACTCCAAGAGTCGTTAAAGCCGGCAGACATTATATTATTTATGTCTGTTATAACTTGGCGCATTTCTCTAATCATTTCATCTACCCACGGAATTTGAAGCGCGGCAGAGTTTAGCGGGCAAACATCTAAATTGCCCAATTGCTCTCTATTGCGGTATTGCGCGGGTAATTCGCTTCTGCTTAGGTAAAAACTTATCCCTAGCGGAATTGTACCTTCCGCAGTATTAGGGTTACCGAAATGACCAAGCCCACCCCTATAGCCGCCCAAAGAGCGCGGGCTAACAATTATCATATCGCTATTTCTAGGGTAGCCTCTCCAAGCGCCGTCTCTCCAGTTGTCTTCCCTTATGCCGCACGCGGTAAAAGCGAATGTAGACAGTATTACAACTAAAACTAAAGACAACATTGTTAAAAACCTTTTTCTCATTATTTGTACTCCGTAAAATTTATCTGAATTCTAAATTCTAAATTTAAAAGACTGTGCATACACAGTTTTGTATACACAGTCTTATTTTACAACATATTTGCTTTTTTTGCAAGTGTTTTGGCTAATATTTATAATCTTTGGTTGTAAATTCTTTTAAAGCGCATTACTCTTTTTAAATAGTTTGCTGTCTCTCTGTAGGGGATATTACTTAAACTTTTGCCGTCTTTACTGAATCTCTTGTCTTTAAGCCACTTGCTAACATTACCCTCGCCCGCGTTGTAGGCGGCTAGAACTAACTCTAAGTTGCTTGCCCTACACTCAGATTTATTAAAGCGCTGTTTTAGATAACTTATATAGTAAACGCCTAGCAGTATGTTTGTTTGTGGCTGTTTTAGCATATGCACAATTTCTGCATTTGTGGCTGTTTGTAAGTTGTGCATATTAAGCCTTGCGCCTATATAGCGCGCGGTAGAGGGCATAATCTGCATAAGCCCAACCGCCCCCGCATTAGATACCGCGTTTTGTTTAAAGTTGCTCTCGGCTTTTATAACGGCAAAAACAAGCGCTTCATCTACTTCAAACTGAGCAGATATTGTTTGCACGTACTCTCTGTGCTTTAGCGGAAAAAGCGATATAAATATAAAAATGCTAGCCACAATACTAAGCGCTATAACGCCAACAAGTATAAGCGCTATACCTGCCCTACCTAACTTTGCTTTGTTTATTGTTGTGGGTGAAGTGTAAGAAGTTGTTCCCATATTTTATCAAACTTTAAAAAAAATTCTGCCTTGCTACAGTTGTTTAGTATGGTTATATCTGCAAGTTTTTCTCTCTCACTCTCACTTAACTGAGATTCAATTATTTTTTTAACAAAGGTTTTGTCTGCCCCCAAAGTTTTGTGCTTTGCAAGCCTTGCCATTCTGTTTTCTTTACTTGCCGAAATATTTATAACCTTGTTACAAAACTCGGCAAGCCCCATTTCGTATAAAACAGCAGCACTTAAAAATATAACGCCACTTGGTTCGCCATTGAGTTTAGTTTTGCTTTTATCGGGTTTCTCTTTATTATATGCACTTATTAAAGTTTTAACAGCATCTAATATATACTGCCACGAGGCAGCGTTAAGTTTTTTTAACTGTGTGTTATCTGTGTCTGCCTTGTCAAACACTATGCGCCTTAAATTTGCCCTAGTGGTTTGTATATCATCTGCGCGCGCACAAGGAAAAGCATCTAAAACATCGTTGTAGCAATCTGTGCCTACTTGAAATAAATCTCCGTAAATCTCATCTGCTTCCAAAACGTAAAAGCCCTTGCTTCGCAAATAATTTACAAGCGTAGTTTTGCCAGAGGCCATACCGCCCGTTATCCCTATAATTTTTTTCAACTTATTACCCCCCTTTTTTAATTCAACCGCACCACCGATTTGACCTATCTCTATTACAGTTCTAAGTTGTGGTGAGTTCTGGTTGAGGATACACTATAATTTTTGCGTTTGCTTTGTGAATGGTGTGGGGTTGCACCAAAAATCGCGTGTTTGAAGCCTGAAAGGCTGAGTTCGCGATTTTGCAAGCACACGCCATTCAACAAACAAAGCATCAGCAAAAATTATAAACTATCCGAAACTTCCACATCTACTTTAAGCGGTACTTCTAGTTTTATAACGCTTTCCATTTCTAGTCTCAAAATTTCTTTAACTTTATCTAACTCTGTTTTGCACGCGTCTACTACAAGTTCGTCGTGTATTTGAAGTATTAATCTAGACTTTAAGTTTTGCTTTAAAAATCTATCGTGTACTTTTACCATCGCCTTTTTTATTATATCCGCAGCACTTCCCTGAAGCGGCATATTCATAGCGGCTCTCTCACCAAAACTTCTTACGTTAAAGTTAGCAGACATCAACTCTAGTATGTGTCGCCTTCTACCAAAAAGCGTAACGGCATAGCCACTTAGGCGCGCCTCTGCAATGCTTGCGTCCATATACTCTTTTATACTAGGGTATGCTTCAAAATATTTGTTAATGAATTCTGCAGCACGGGCGCGCGGCACGTTAAGTTCTTTAGCAAGCCCAAAGTCGCCCATACCATAAATAATGCCGAAGTTTACCGCCTTTGCCCCGCGGCGCATATTAGAGTTAACTAACTCTTTTGGTATGCCGTAGATTGCCGCCGCCGTAGCCGTGTGGATATCTTCACCCTTTTTAAACGCGTCTATAAGTTTTTCGTCCTTGCTGTAGTGCGCTAAAAGCCTTAACTCTATTTGCGAATAATCTGCCAAAACAAGCGTGTGGTTTGCAGACGATGGCACAAAAACTTTTCTAATCTCTTTGCCCTCGTCAGTTTTGATTGGCAGGTTTTGCACGTTAGGCTTTTCGCTTGAGAGCCTACCCGTAGTTGTAAGCGCTTGCTGAAAGTTTGTATGCACCTTACCACTTTTTACATCTATATGCCCTTTCAAGCCCTCTATATAGGTGCTTAAAAGTTTTGTAACTGCCCTATACCTAATTAAAAGGGCTATAACCTCGTGCTTGCCTTCTAAACTTTTAAGCGTCTCGGCATCTGTAGAATAACCCGTTTTGGTTTTTCTAACAACCCTAAGTTTTAACTTGTCAAATAAAATTGCCCCTAACTGCTTTGTCGAGTTTATGTTAAACTTCTCGTTTACGCTCTCATAAATTTGATTTGTTAAAACTGCAGTCTCGCTTACGTATTTTTTTTCTAAAACTTCTAGATAGTCTGTGTCTATTTTTATTCCCGCTTTTTCCATATCATAAAGCACACTGATAAGCGGAAACTCAATTTGTCTGTAAAGCGATTTTAAATTGGCATTTTCTTTAGTGTCAAATTCTTTTGCAAACATATTTTTTAAAGCAAATATGTTTGTTGCTAGATATTTGTCCGTATCACCAAGTGTTGCACTATACTTACTTAAAAGTTGCGCGTATGTTTTAACATTTGTGTTAACATCAAACAAATAGTTTTCTATAAGTAAACAGTTGCTAACACCCCTTAGTGTTATACTAAACTTATCTAAAAAATGTGCCGTGCTTTTTTTGTCGAATATTGGCTTTGCAATTTTGGCGTTCTCTAAAAGCGGTTTAAACAAACCAAGCACGCTGTCAAGCGCCAAACCCATATCAAGCAAGTTTTGCTGAAGCGGTATTATATACTCGGTAGTCTCGTTCGTTGCTATATGCACATCGTTTGCTATAACAAAACTCATCTGCCCCGCACTCTTTATTTTTTCTATGAGTGCTTCTATCTGCCCTAGCCCCTCTAACCTTTTAAGTGCCTTGTCTGATGCCCTTGTCTGTATGTTTGACTGTGTGGCTGGCTGATTGTTTGTATGGGTGTTATTTTGCAAAGCATCTGCTTTTTTTGTTTTACTACTGCCAACCGCCGTGTTAGTTTGCCCCGCCCCCGCCACTTCAAAAATCTCTGCTCTTTTAATTAGGCTGTTAAAACCTAAGCGCTCGAAAATTTGCTTAGTCTCGGTTTTAAATGGAAAACTAAACTTGAAGTCTGCTAAACTAACCTTGTCGTAGACAAAAGTATTTATAGTAGCAAGTTTTAAAGATGTATACGCGCTTTCTTTACCATTTTCAAGTCGCGCCCTTAAAGCGCCTTTAAAGTCGTCTAGGTTTGCGTAAATATTATCTAATGTGCCGTACTTAGTAACTAACTCTAGCGCCGTTTTGTCGCCAACACCAGCAACCCCCGGAATATTGTCAGAACTGTCCCCCTTAAGCGCTTTAAAAACTGTAACGCTCTCCGGCGTAAGCCCATAAAGTTTCTTAAGCGTATCTTTGTCTACAACCAACAAGTCGGACGTTCCGCGCTTAGAATAATGCACAACCGTGTTATCGCCAACTAAAGAAAACACATCTCTATCGCCCGATATAACAACCTTTTCTAAGTCGCCATTTGCAAGCAAATAAGTAAGCGTGCCGACAATATCATCTGCTTCGTAGCCTTCTTTTTCTAAAACAGTTATGCCCGTGCTTTTTAAAATTTCTTTCACAAGTTTAAACTGCCCCACTAAGTCTGGCGGCGTTTCTTTTCTGTTAGCCTTATAGTCTTTATAAATGCCCTTTCTGAAAGTATCTTTAGACACATCAAAAGCCACCACCATATAGTTTGGATTTTGCTCTTTAATAGTTTTTATAAGCATATTACAAAAACCAAAAACCGCATTAGTAAAAACCCCGCCAATCTGCATAGGCGGCAAGGCAAAAAACGCCTTGTAAACCAAACTGTTACCATCAACAATTATAATTTTCTCTCTCATAATTTTTCAAACGACCGACCCTTGTTTAAGCCCGCCATAAAACAAACCCGAAAAAATAGCCTACCTTTTCAAAGTTTATCTAAACCCCATATCAAAAATTTCTTACTCACATACTTGCACAAAATAACCTACACATATATTATAACACAAAAAACCAAAAAAGCGACACCTTTTTTTCGCACCGCTTTTTTATATATTTAAAAGCGGTGTAACTTGTTTAAATGTTACACCGCTTTTGTCGTAAAAATTTTTGATTAGATTGTTACAAATTGTCTGGATACAAAGCCTGTTCTGCCGTTAAATGTTGTTTGGAAAAAGTCGCCCTCTATTCCTGTTATTTGTAGGTTTGTGCCGTTTGGTATTGTTGCTATTACGCTAGAGGTTGTGTTTGGCGCGCTTCGCATATTTAGGTTGCCGCCTTGTGTTGTTACGCGTGCTGGTGTTGGATTTATTCTAACAAACTGACCCGAAATCCAACCTTCGCCATTTTGGAATATAATCCTTAGCCAGCCGTTTTGCTCGCCCGTAATTGTTACGCTTGCGCCGTTTGGCAAACTGCCTATAATTGGTGCGCCCGTATTTGGCGCGCTTCTAACATTTAGGTTACCGCCCTCTGTAGTTACTGTTCCGCTAAGCCCCGGCGGCGTTACTGGCGGTGGTGTTATTGGTGGTGGGTTAACCGGTGGTGCTGGTGTTATTGGCGGTGGTGGTGGCATTGGCGCTACATTACCCTCTACATTGTTAAACTCTCTAACAATTGCAGCCCACGTGATTGGTCCTATAATGCCGTCTGGGTTCAGTAAAAATTGTTGTTGGAAAGCCACAACCGCGCTTCGCGTAATTGGACCAAAAACGCCGTCTTCTGCTAGTAGCGGTATGCTCGGGTAAACCAGCCTTATTTTATTTAGCATACGCTGCATAGTTCTAACATCTTCGCTTCTAGAGCCTTCCCTTAAAAGCGTACCCGGGAATGGCGGGTTGTTTTGCGGTGGTGGTGGAGACGGCGGCGGCGTTGGCACAACTGTTGGCGGGCTTCCCTCTTGCTCTAGCCTTCTGTAAACAGAGTAAAGTTTTGCCCACGTAAGCGGACCAACAACCCCGTCTGGATTAAGCCCAAACTGGCGCTGGAAAGCCACAACCGCATTGTGTGTTGCCGGACCAAAATTAGCGTCCTTAATAACATTTGGTATGCTTGCGTAAAACTGCGCTATGTAATTTAGTATAAACTGCACGTGTATAACATTCTCGCCCCTCATACCCTGCCTAACAACTACGTTTGGCGGATTTGGCGATAGCCCTATCCTTAGCCCCTCGCCGTTAAGTTCACTCATTTTGATAATGCCCGTGTAAATTCGCGTTATCATATTCCACGTTGCCCTATCTGTTACGCCCGTTTGCGGTAAGTTAAACGTGCGCTGAAACACCCTTACCGCACTTTCTGTGCTTGCGCCATAAACGCCATTTGGTGGGTTTATACTGTTAATTGCTGGGAAGTTTGTGCGAATTCTGTTTAAGAAGTTTTGTATGCGCTGAACATTTGGTCCGCTACTTCCAACGCGAAGAGGCGTCCCCGGAAAACTTTCTGCTACGCTTTGCACAACATTAGTCTGCACAAGTTCTAAGTCTCTTGGATAGAAGTTATGTAGTATTTGTAAAGGCGTCCTGCCCTGATTTGCAAGCGTTACTGTTCCCCATTGCGAAAGCCCCTGACAAGTTACGCTTCTGCCAGAACAATACTCGGTAAAGTATGGGTGAACAAAACCTATGCGCCTTGCAAACGTATTGAAGTACTCATCTACAACATCTGATATGGTTCTGAAAATATCTCTGCCGTAAACAAACGCTTGGTCGAACTGTGTCGAGTTTGTTATGTCAAAAGCAAAGCCGCGCGATGGATACCACTCTGAGAAAATTCTATTAAGCGCAAAAGATACTATACAGTGTACGTTTGCGATTAAAGAGTTTCTAGGCCACGTAGGATAAATTTCTGATGATGTAGAATTTTTTATATAGTCTATAAATCTAACCCTAACTATGCGTGCCGCGTTGTTTGTAGGCACACCAAGGCGTACACGTATAAAGTCTGGTATAAATACTGGTGTGTTTACGTGGCGAGGCGTTATCAAAAATGGGCTTGGCGCAGGCGGAATTTCATCAGCACGCCCATACTCGCCCTCAGTTATGCTTGCTTGCGGAGAGACATAAAGCGGCATTAAATTTGCTCTGTTGGTTTGCTGAAAGTCTGGCGGAACATCTTCTTGGTCTTGCGGAAGCGGTGTGTTTATAGCACACGTAGGCGGCGGAATCTCTATGTATTCTATGCCCTCGCCCCCCTCTTCTAGCGGGTGAAAGTCGATGGGTAAAAAGGCTTCTTCTGTTGCTACAATCTCTACCCCGCTTATGTAAATTGTTTTATAACCCGCCTTTCTTGCCTCTACAACGTATGTTGCGTAGGCGTCTGTGCCGTGGTCTGGTGTAAGTGTGTACTCTCTTGGGGGGGCGTCAAGCTGAAATGGACCCGCGTTTCCATTCTCATCAGTAACCCCCTTAAAAAGATTTTTGCCGTTGTTATCGTTAACAAGTATCTCAACATTTTCTACAGGCATACTCTCGTCTGCCTTAGTAACAAGTATGAACAATGTTCCCTTAGCCATATTATCTCCCTTTAAACTTATGCTAAATTCAGTTTAGTATTTTCATACTTATACATATGTAACTCCATAAAAAAAAGTGCATTCTATTTTAAAAACAAAACACACTTTTCTATTTAAGCCACCACAAAATACTTAACTACCACAAACTAGTACTTAACACCCACGCTACTATTACTGTATTGCCTACTCTACTAATACTGCAAACTATCTTTATTAAAAATAGGGTCTGCAAAAAATTCTTGTATTGTTATATCCAAAGCGTCGCTAATTATAAATACAGTATCCAGCCTAACTGTATTTGTTTTCCCCTCCGCCAAAGAATAAACTGTAGAATTATCAATACCCATTTTCTTTCCTAAAGCATACCTAGTCATATTTCTTTCTTTTAAAAGTTTATTAATTCGGTTCGCAACCGCCTGCCCTGTTGTCATAAATATTTCTCCCTTTATCGTGAATTATATATTATGATTATATCCATAATATACACAAATATAATGGTATTAAAATATATTATTTATATACCACTAAACGCTTGACACCAGAAACAAAATTTAGTAAACTATATTATACATCAAATTTTTGTAAAGGAGTAATTATGGATAAACTAGATAGAGAAAGAACAAAAAAATTATTAGAAAAAGTTATAAGCGCAAAAGAGAAAAAGGCATTTGAAATCACGCTTGCTTTAAATACGTACGAGATTTCGCTTATATATTATCTTTTAATGTTTTTGCAAGACATCACACAAGCAGACGAACTAAACTAAATTAAAAAACGCATTTTGCAGAGTTAATTGCAAAATGCGTTTTTTGGTATAGTTATTTAAGCCGATTATTCTTTATCTGTATTCGGGCTTTCTGTCTCTAGCAATAACGGGTTTTTAGTTTCTAATAAAACCAACAATTGCCTTTTCGCCATTTTGTTAAGTTTAACTATGCGCTCTTTTTGTGGCACTTTTTCGTGAAGCATCTCGGCATTGCTACTTTCCATATTTGCTAGCACTAGCAATTGGTGAAGGGTTGCATAGTCTCTTATATTGCCTTTTAAATTTGGGTTTTCTTGTCGCCATTGACTAGCTGTTTTTCCAAAAAGCGCAACATTAAGCATATCGGCTTCGTTTGCGTATACAAAGTTAACTTGCCCTTTGCTTAACTCTGGAACAATCAAGTTCTCTTTAATTGCCCCTGTATGTATGTGGTAATTTATTTTTGCCAACTCACGCTTTGCAGACCACGAAAGCAACGCTTGCTCTTGCTCTTTAAGCCTTTGAAATTCTTTAATTATCCAAAACTTAAATTCCGCACTTAGCCACGTTGCAAATTCGAATGCGATATCTTTGTGTGCATAAGTTCCACCATATCTACCCGCACTTGAAATTATACCGATTGCATTTGTTTTCTCTATCCATTGCTTAGGAGAAAGCGTAAAACTGCCACCGCTCTCATTTCTAAACTCACGGAATTCCGTGAGTTTAAAATCTGGGTTATTGGTCTTTTCCCAAATTCCTAAAAAATCTATTGCGAATTTTGTGCTTAACCAATGAGATATAACGTGTGCAGGAATTTCTTCATTTTTAAACTTTGCCATATCTGTCAAACAAATGTAGTCTTCTTTGCCCACCTTTTTATATGCGACTTCAATAGTATCAATTTTAATTTTAGTTTTCATAATTTTATTATACACTAAACTACTAGCACAACTCTTTTATGTCTTTTACGTTTTTGTATGGCATTTTTAGGTCGTCTGCTATTTGCTTGTAGGTTATGTGACCATCGTATGTGTTTAAGCCGTACATTAGTGATGCGTCTTCTTTTAGTGCCTTTACTACGCCTTTGTTTGCCATATCAAGTAAGTACGGCAAAGTAACAGCACTTAGCGCAAACGTAGATGTCCTAGGAACAGCCCCCGGCATATTAGCAACGCTATAGTGTATAACGCCGTGCTTTTCGTAATATGGCTCTGCGTGCGTTGTAACCCTATCTATTGTCTCTATACTTCCGCCTTGGTCTATCGCAATATCTACAACAACACTTCCCGGCTGCATACTCTTAACCATTGCCGCGCTAACAATTTTTGGCGCTTTAGCGCCCGGAATAAGTATACCACTTATAAGTAAGTCTGCATCTTTTATCACCTCTGCAAGTGTATGCTCGCTCATATGTAGGGTTTTAATTCTGCCCGCGAAAACATCATCTATATAAATCAAGCGCTTTTTGCTGATATCAAAAATCGTAACATCAGCACCAAGCCCAATAGCCATCTTAGCCGCGTTTAAGCCAACCGCCCCGCCACCAATAATAACAACCTTACCCGGCGGAACACCCGGCACGCCACCCAAAAGCCTACCGCTTCCGCCATAATACTTTTGTAAAAGCGTAGCACCAACCTGCACAGATATTCTGCCCGCAACTTCCGACATCGGCGTAAGTATAGGAAGCGTACCACAACTTAACTGTATAGTGTCGTACGATATGCCCGTAATCTTGCTTTTTGTAAGCGCGTCTGCAAGTGGCTTGTCCGCCGCTAGGTGTAAAAACGTGAAAATGGTCTGACCCTTTTCGAATAAGTCGAACTCTTGCGCTAATGGCTCTTTTACCTTTACAACAATTTCTGCTTGCTTGTAAATTTCTTTGTTGGTCTTAACAATTTTTGCACCAACTTTTTCGTACTCGGCATTAGCAAGCCCGCTACCTACACCTGCATTGTTTTCTACTAAAACCTTATGACCCGCCTTAACCAAAGCGTTAACACCAGCCGGCGTCATAGAAATTCTGTTTTCGTTTGCTTTAATTTCTTTTAAGATTCCAATAACCATTTGGATATCCCTCCATTAATTTTTGCTAATTCCTAACTGCTAAAGCCCCTGTATAGATTGCGGAAAGATATAATCTTGCAATCGTTACACCGCCAAAGGCGGTCGGATTGTTTTAGCCGCCAGCGCGCAAATATATAAATTTTGAGCCTTTGGCTTTTCCGTAAGGAAAAACAACCGCGAAAAATTTATATCTGCGCGCTTTGCAAATTAGCAAAAAAAGGAGCATAGCCCAAAATTGCGCGGGCGAATACTCCTTTTTATATGTGTATTTTTATTTGTTTTTGTCCTCGTCTTTTTGCTTCATACAAAAAGTAGGGCTTCCCTTTTCTCTGTGCGCTGCAACACAAGCACAACACTTGCCGTTGTTTGTGCAATCTTTTTTAGGGCATATGCACTTATCTTTAATACAAGCCATTTTAATATACCTCCTAATTGTTGCCGTTAAGTTTTCGTGAATAATCTTTGTGAGTAATCTTTGTGGTTAATCTCTTACGACTGCTATACACTTGCCGAATTTTTTATCACCTAACTTTTTTGGCAATCTAACTTTATAATATTATACTATCACAAATTAAAAAATATAGCAAGCATTTGAAAGAGATTGCATAAAATGTACATATGTGCAATTCTTTAACCATCGGTTTTTTTGATAGCGGTATTGGTGGCTTATCAGTTTTAAGAGAGTGTAAAAAGTTGCTAAGTGCTTACGGCGTTAGCGCTAACTTTATATATTACGCAGATAATGCCAACCTACCATTCGGCAACAAAACAGAGAGCGAAATTATTCAAATAGCAACAGAGGGCATCAAAAAACTTTTAGAGTATCAACCAAAAGTGATAGTTCTAGCCTGCAATACGGTTAGCCTTATAGCCTACCCCCACTTGCAAAGGCTTTACCCCCCCCATATACCAACAATACCCATAATTCCCGTTACGCCCCCAATTAAGCACGCGAGAGCGCTAGATACATCGGCGCATACACAAACTCAAAGTAACAGCAAAACGATGATTTTAGCAACGCGTGCCTCGCTAAACTCGCGCGCTTTCGCAAACCATTTTAAAGACGCAAACCTTGCCGACTACCTACTAGTAAGTGGCGAAAACCTAGCCCGCGTAATAGAGACAAACCTAAACCCCAAAAACATAACTGACCCAAACATAACCCCACGCACTCACGCGGACGTATTGAATGACCGCGGCACTCACAGGTACGTGTCGACTGGTCGCGGTGGTCGCGGGGACGGAGTAAATGACCACTATTTTACTACCACCCCAAGCCACCCAATCAAACGAAATTGTGCCGACCTAAATGTTATAACAGCCTACATCTACAGCATACTACTGCCCTATAAAAAATACTTCGACAGCCAGCAAATCACAAAAATAATACTAGGCTGCACGCACTACAGCCTAGTAAAACCCCAAATACAACAAGCAATAATATCTCTATCCGCCAAAGCAAACAAGTTGGGTCACGTGGACGTGTTCAGTGACCCAAAAATCCAAAACATACAACTGATAGACAACACAAAACAAATAGCCCACACACTATACAAAACATTGCTAACACAAACAAACCCGCAAATCACCCAACCACCAAAATTTGTATTCTCTAACCCAAACGAAAATATCCAAAAACTAGCCGAGAGTTTATTTAACAACTAAAATTATTTCAAAACTTCGATAATCAAAAAGCGGGTTTTAATGCATAAGGCTAAGCACTTGCCTCGTGTCTAAACTTGGGTTTAAGGCTAAGTTTAGCGCTAGAGACAATATAAAAGCGCAGTCGTCTACTATTTTGTCTATGTCTTTTGGCGTTACTATTAGTGTGCCTAGTGTGTTTGTAAGAATCTTTTTTGTAATTTGGTTTATCTGAGTTTCTGAGAGATTAATTTTTTCTGTTTGAGTTTGGTCTGCTATTTGAGATTGCCTTGTCTGAGTTTTATCTACTTGAGTTTGCCCAACTACACCAGCCCCCCCTGCACTACCACTCACTACACTAACACTATCAACACTATCAACCTTTAATTCTTCCAGCGCATCTTGCACTATTGTTTTTGCAGACACTACAAGCGGTACGCCTATCGCTATAACCGGCACGCCAAGCGTTTGCTTGTTTAAAAATTGCTTTTTAGTGCCTAGCGCCCCGCCCGGTTGTAAACCCGTATCGGTAATTTGAAAACTTGTTGCCAAACGACTTAAACTTCTAGAAGCCAAACTGTCTACCGCAATAATAACATCTGGCTTAACCTTATCCGCTATTCCCTTTATAATCTCGCCTGTCTCAATTCCATTCACGCCCATAACCCCCGGCGCAATAGAGCAAATCTCATTTGTAACAGCGCTCTGCCCACTACACATCGCACTCTCACTCTGCCCGCCACAAGTCGCACTCTCGCTCTGCTTGCCTCGCGCCGCACTCTCACTCTGCCCGTCTCGCACCACACCCCCACATTGCATACTAGCAAAAGCCTGCTGTTTAAGCAAATGCCTAGTAACAATAACACTATCGCTCACGCGCGGACCAAGCGCGTCTGCCGTCATATTCCTATTGCCTATACCGCAAACCAACACGCTAATCTGCCCCGCCCCACTCTTTTTCTTAAACTTAGCCCCAAGCACATTAGCAATCATCTCTTTTAAGGCGTCCGCAATAACCCCCGCCGTGTAAACCTGCATTTTTTGTATACGCTCTGTAACCGCCTTGCTATCCACAGTAACATAATTACCCTTTGCGCGCCTCAAAACTTTTGCCGCGCCATCACTCTTTATCTTAATAATCTCTTTGCTAATACCATAATCATACTGGCTACTGCTTTGCTCTATGCCACTAATAAAGCGCCCCGCACTATCCCGACAAAACTCGGCAGCCATATCGCTATAAAACTGAGCCTTCGCAAACGAATACTGCGCGCCAGCCTCTCGCCTATTCTTTTTGCGCTTACCGCCTAAGCCTTCTTTATTGCCAGACCTTTTAAACAAACTTATAAGCCATCTAAAAAACTTTCTCATTCAAATAGTTTTAGGAATTTTAACTAAACTTATGCTAAAACACTTGCATTATTTTTTTTGTTGTGATATAATTATACAGTTATATGTTTGTGAAATCAGAATTTACACTTCACTAATTTGAGACTAAAATCTGTATTTACATAAACACAATCTAAAAAATCTAAACCTAAAGGAATTATAATGGCTAAACAAGAAGAAGTAAAAAAGAAAAAAGCAAAATCTAACGAGCAAAAAAGGCTAGAGCAATCTAAGCGCAAAAACCTACGCAACAGAATGCGCAAGTCTAAACTTAACACTCAACTAAAAAAGTTTAACAACGCAATCATAGCAAGGGATACAAAACTAGCAGAAAGTTTGCTTCCTTTAACAATATCTCTTATAGACAAAACAGCAAAGCACGGCGTTTTACACAAAAATAACGCATCACGCAAAAAGTCTAGGGTTAACAGCCTACTTTACAAATTGCAAAACAACCTACTTCCTGTAAAAGTAGAAAAAATAACAAAGAAAGAACAAGCAAGGCGAGAGAGAGCAGCCAAAGAAGCAGAAGCAGCGGCGGCTACGCCAGAGCCAGCAATCAGAAAAACCAGAGCGCAACAACACGAAGCAAAAATTGAAGCAGGCTTAGCGGGCAGAGACGCAAGGCGCCAGTCAAGACAAGAAAAAGCAGACCGCAAAGAAGCAAAAAGACAAGAAAGAGCCGAAGCACGCATAAAAGCAAAAGAAGCAAAGAAAAAGAAATAAACAACCAAAAAAGCCGTACGGAATTTCCCGTACGGCTTTTTTGGTTGAATGAATAATGAATATTGAATAATGAATAATGGTTGCAACCCATTATATGCCCTTACGTTTGAACAGTTAGAAATAAGTGTTGGGTCACGGGGACGTCACGGGGACGTGTTCACTGACCCAAAATATTTGGTCAATCTAACTTTTTAAATGTCATTCTGAGCGAAGCGAAGAATCTAGGCGTAGCCGTGTTTTCGCTTCGCTAGACCCTTCACTACGTTCAGGGTGACAATACATAAGTACTCACATCAATCTTTCCCCGCGGTAGCGGTGTAACACTTGTTACTTGTTACTTGTTACTTGATAATTAGTTGTCTAAGCCCCACTCATCTATGTCTGATTTTCTGCGCGCTCTGATTTTGCTTTGTGCTATGTAGCCTGCTGTTCCTGCAGCCCCAACGCCTGCAACACCTAACGTACCTATGATTATGTTTCTAGCCAAATTGCTACTTCCATTTTCAGATGGTATGTGAGGTATATACCATACTGCGAAAAGAAGTAGAGTGTCTGCGCCGTTTTCGATATTTAGTAGATGTAATGGCAGTAGTAATTGCTCTGTTTCTGGGCAAGTTTGTAGAAGTTCGCCGTTACGTGATAGACTCCAGCCGTGGAATATTGCGCCGTAGATGTTTAGTTGTAGGTGTGGTAGGATAAATTCTAGGGCATATTGTAGGGTTATGTCGTAGTGGCTCATACGTGCCTGCCCGAAGTAGTGTTCGCATACCAGTATTATGCGCACGTAGCCTTCTTCTATTGTTGGTAGGTCTAGTATGCCGTCTTGGATTGAGCAAGATGCTGTTCCGCGCGTGACAAATATTGTGAATGTTGCGTAGAAAGTTGGGTCTATTATTGAAGTTGCTGTGATTGTTGCCGTGCCTACGCCGTATGGTAGTACGGTTACAAAGCCGTTTCTGTCTGTGATTTTGCTAAAGCCGTTGTCGCCGTTTTCATACTCGCTCTCGCTACCCGTGCCAAATATTCTCACAACGCTGTTGTCGCTTGAAGTCCAGATGAAGTCTGTTGTAACATCGCCGTGGGTGTTAACTATTAGGCTAAGTTCAAGAGATTGCCTTGCTGTTACATCAGATAGTGTGTAAACGCCGTCTGTGTATACTAGTGGGATAAGCATTGCTGTTTGCTCGCGAACTACATTGTCGCCTAAAATCTCTAGGCTCTCAAGACGCGCTTTGTCTACCGCAATCGTGAATGTGCCGGCAAAATCTGTGCTTGGCTCTGTTGCCGTAATCGTCACTACGCCCGCGCCTACCGCTCTAAGCATAACCAAACCGCCAACGTTACTGCCTAAGAATTCTACCACAGCGCCACCGCAACTGCTTGTCCACACAAGGCTTGATGCCCTTGCAAAAGAGCCGCCAACGCTTGCGCCAAGCTGCGCAATCGGCAACAATATGTCGTCTGGGCGAGGCCAAACTATGTTCATCTCGTAGCCAAACGCGCCCGCGATTGGTCCGATTATGCGCACAGATGTTCTGCATTCTTCCACGATTGTAAGCGTAAATTCGTTGGACGGCGTGCCGCACAGAGCGCCCTTTGCCGTTATGGTTACAACTCCCGCAACCACCGGGCGAAGCGTTACAGCGTTAATTATAGCCCCAGAATGTGTGCCAGATTGCGATATCGTGTGTTTGTTATCGAAAATCACCGCGTTTGCAGGCATCGCCACCCAGATAATATCGCCCGAAACCGATGCGTCTGAGACACTCACTACCGCGCGTAAGTCTATCGAGCCACGTGCGTTGATGTCTGTGTAGCCGTAAGGAATCATAAGTTGTGCTTCCGCTTGCCCGCCGATAGACGTTGTTACATTTATGCCCGTTAGCGCCGCTTGTTGCACTGTTAACTCGCGAGACGCCGATACGCTAGGCGTAACAACTGATGTTGCAGTTATGCTTACTGGTTGGCTGAAGCCCTTTTGTCCCCTATCTTGCGCGATTACTGTTACGATGTTCGGGTTGCTTAGGTTCAGCACGAAAGCCACGAATTCACCAGCAATTGTCTCTATACCAAAGCCTGCTCTTGCGCCACAACTAGACGTCCAAATTACATTAGAGTTTGCCGCACCGCCAACGCCCGTAAGGCTAGCAGTCAACTGAACGCTTGGTAAATCCGTAGTTAAAATCGGGCGCGCTAGCGGTATTACAAGGCTACTCGTAGATGGCATACCCACACTCACGCTTGTTACTTCTGGCTCTACTAACTGGTCTACAAATATTCTGAAATTACCAACTGTGCCTATTGCCCCAACCGGCGTAGCCGTAATAACAAATGGTCCGCCTGCCGCTCTGCCCGTAAACCTTACACCGTCCGCTGTTAAAGCCATACTCAAAAACTCACTCGGGTTGCCCAAAGTCGCGCCACAACTAGAAGTCCACGTAACCAACTGGCTTACAATATTATGCCCTTCTATCACAGCCCTTAAGTCTACAAACCCGTACGTGTCCCCCGGGATAATTCCCAAACGGCGCTCTGCCGAATTATCATTATCACAAAAGATTGTCACGCCCGTAGCAATCGCCGTCCCGTCCCTAACAATTGTCACATAGAAAGCATACGGCACATTGCCAACGCTACTTGTAGCAGTTATGCGCACGACACCTACCCCGCGTACTGTAAGCCTACCCTCAGCGTCTATCGTAGCAATGCTCTCATCACTAGAAGCCCAACTAAACACATTACCAGAGCCTGCAAGGTTGTAGCCAAATGCGCTTGCGCTAAACTGTGTTGCGCCCACAAGGCTTGCACCGCTTCCAGCAAGTTTTGTGCCACAAGGCGCTAACTCTAACTCACGCGCCCCGCCAACTACATTTAGCCCAACTACAACCGGCACAGGTGGCGTGCTGAACACAAGCGTTACGTGAAACTCGGCAACCACACCGCCAACAACGGACGTCGCGCGGATAATCGTAAACTGGTTTACGCGCTGAGAAAGTTCCCACATTGTCATACCGTCTGGCCACGACGCGCGTATAGCGCCACTTGCCGCGTCTACACTCACGATATCTGGGTTTACGCTGTCCCACACTACCGCCGAATTCGTTCCATAAACCCCGGTTATGCTAGCGCTTAACTGACCCGTAGGCATTCCATTTATGCCGTCCGGTCGCGGCCACGCAACAATAAGGTTTTGCGTACCACTTATGCTTACGCTGTCTACCCTGCCCGCTCTGTAAAAACTTACACTAGCAGACTGCGCAGAGTCCGGCCACTCAGCAAGGTTAGACGCAGAGATTATGTTAATGCTGTGCGTACCAGTCTGAAGCGCGCCAAGGCTTCCAGCAGTCGCCGTATTCCTAGCGGCATTTCGCCCCTCAGGTATAGTACTTAAATCGAAACTTCTCGCGTCCCTACCAACAGTTGCCAAAATCGTATTGCCCACGCGAATATGAAAATTATTTATAAACGCAAATGTATTTGTGCCAATGCCCCAACTAACAGTACTTCCATTAAGCACCACATCACTAGGCACACACAGCCCCGAAAATCTCGTCCACGACGCATTCGCACTTGCCGCCGAACTTATCCAGCCCGATGTTGTAGTTGTGGCTACAACATTTAAATTTGTATGCGCGCCCACCGCCAAGTTTGCAACTGACACGCTCATAAGGTTGTGGCTGGTCACATTACCAACAGTCGCTATAACTGTAGTTCCACGCCTAATCTGATAACCCGTAGCATTAGCAACCGCATTCCAACTAAGTGTCGTGCCATTGACCGCTACACCCGTAGGCGTACTCAACTGACCCCATTGCGCGCTTCCACCACGCGCCGATGTATGCCAATACGAAGCCGTGCTTGTAGCCGATACGCTCAGCGTGTGCCTAGTACCAACCGGCACATTCGCATTGCCCGCCAAATTTAAACTCGTCACATTTCCAACCGCCTGCACCAAAGTCGTACCACGATAAACCCTATATCCATTAGCACTTCCAACCGCATTCCAATGTAATACATCACCAACCATTCGCACATTCCCCGGCACACCTAATGTCCCAGTAATAGTTCTGTTAATGACTGCAGATGTATAAGCTCTATTGCGCACAAAATTCCAACGTGTAGTACAACAGCAACTTTGGTCTCTATATTCTCTAAAGTTTGTTCTTATTGTTATGTTATGGCTACCAACCGCCGTCAACGCTGAAATAGTATTCATATTAATAGTATTTGCTGGACGTGTAACTCCACCATTACAACAACATCTATTCAAATTCGTCCAGTTTAATGTATGTACGACAGTCCCAGCCCTAAGTACCTCTGTGTTAGTCCACCTTAAACCAGATATTCTATGATTTGGATTACTAAAATTAGAACTACTCCTTTGTATTCTGGGTGCTGAATGCCAATAGGAAAAATTATCACTATCAGTTACGCGAAATCGCCAAGTTAGATTATTACCACTTATTCTTAAATCTCCCGGCGTTAACGTAGCAGTGGCATATGCATACTCTTGCCCTATATCGCCACCTGCACTATTAAAATGTACTATACCCAGTACCCCGCCAACTGATAAAACTAGCCCCATCGCTAGCATAACAAGCCTAGCAAACCACTTAGATTTACCAGCCCCAACTTTTAAATTTTGTTTCCCCATAATTCTTTCCCCCTTTTACTTGGGTCACGGGGACGTGTTAACTGACCCAAAATTCTAAGGTCAACATCCCCACCCATTTATATTTTAATTTGATTTTTCTTAAAATGTCATACTGAGCGTGAGCGAAGTATCTAGGCGTAGCCGAATTCCGCTTCGCTAGACCCTTCACTTCGTTCAGGGTGACAGTTACGTAAGTACTCACATTAACCATTCCCCGCGCCAGCGGGTGTAACACTTGTTAATTGTTACTTGTTATCTGTTACTTGAAAAACCCGCTTCGCTAGACCCTTCACTACGTTCAGGGTGACACTTTTATTTTAATTTTTTTCCCGCGCCAGCGGGTGTAGCCATTGTTCAATGTTCAATGTTCATTGTTCAATGTAACTTACCACTTCCATTTTAACACTTTGTTAATTTCGAGCGCCATTTTCGCGCATCAATTGTTAACTTTTTGTTAAAGTGTATAAGTATATTTTATCAAAAAAAAAAAAAAGTCAAGCATATGAACAAACTTTTAACAAATATTAACAACAAACTTTTATAGGTAAAATTAAACATATAT
>Ga0209755_10001988_pt1 | contig 29341 bp, 23 predicted proteins | sample TergutCo191P1_FD_187301 | JGI IMG/M metagenome (GOLD analysis project Ga0209755, IMG submission 187301) | Cornitermes sp. P1 segment gut microbial communities from Petit-Saut dam, French Guiana - Co191P1 (SPAdes) (version 2) | ecosystem: Host-associated > Arthropoda: Insects > Digestive system...
TACGCTCAATGATGATGTACAGACCTCTGAGGTTCTTTGTGGCTTTTGGCAGTATATTTTCAGTTGTTGGTGTCGCTGTTATAATTCGATGGCTCGTGATTTCAAACTTTGGTCAAGTCGGTGGCACCGGAAATCTTCAATCGTTAATACTTGCAATAATGCTCATAATAATAGGCGCACAATTCATAATTGCCGGACTTCAAGCAGACATAATTGCGGCAAATCGCAAGTTGCTTGAAGATGTGCAATACAGGGTACGAAAGCTCGAAAACAAGTCGGAGCCTGATGAAATAAACAATGACTCAAACTAGTCCATTATGCGCAACTTAATACTGTCAACCCAAACAAACCCAAGTCCGTCATTGCTGGTGATGACCTGCGTGGAATCAGCGTCAAAGTAAAGGGTGAAAGTAAATGTAACAAAATAATCGGACACAAAAATGCTATCAAATTCGACCGAATCTGATTCTATATACGCATACCAAACCTGAAAGCCCGCATTTGCAAGATTATTGCCGATTATTGTCACCTCATAGTGACCGACAGATAAGGAAAAAGCTGGACTGAGTCTGCCTTCTCCCGGCGCAAGCCAAGGTCTGTCAGATTCAAAAAATAATGAGTCCGAGACATGGTCTGAATCTATCTTCCCACCCAAGGCCACCACGGCAGTGATAATCTTAATGTTATCTGTAACAATCATAAGTTCATTCAGAAATGCCCTCTGAGAGAACAAAAACACGTCATCGTCTACGTGTGCGAATACGACATTATTTTCCATGTTTTGATTAAACAAGGCTTTCTTATTATTAAATGGGTTTACTGTCTTATTGTAAAATATTGATTGATAAACCCATATATCGTCCTGCTCAAAAACAGAATTACTGATATATATATTCTCCGCACCACCCGCTTCAATCAAATAAGCAATTCTCGGGTCAACTCTATCAAACTCCAAATCATGCTCTGCTGTGTTTTCTGCCAGGCTTTTACGTATACCTTCCCCTCGTATCCAAATTCCCGCATTATTTGAAAAAAAATATGGCGCAAATCCTATCTCCCTCAAAGAGTTCGCATTGTCACTAAAGTGCGCTCCAATGTATATACTATCTTCATTATCAATATCAGGAATTCCGATACCTAACGTGTGCCGATTTAGCATAAATTGCAGCAGATAAAGACCTGTTATATTGTCAGAGACATAAATTATATACGGCAGTTCGGAGTTTTCCTCAATATTCATTAGTTCATTGTAAGTAGAATCAATTCTTCCACCGGGAACTACAACATTGAAAAAGGGTGTAGATATAAAGCTTGCTGTTACACTGAGAAGAAGTGCATATATAGGGATTATTATCATTATTGGTTTTTGTTTGCGTATTGCAAAATTAAAAGCAGCAAAAAAAGCTATAGTAACTGCAAAAGTAGCGAACACGTCATGGATTCCTCCTCTGAACAGTCGAAGAAGTATTGTTTCCGAAAAAATATAACTGTATTTAAGGTATCCCGGAGCCGTAGGTATGAGCTGAAATATAACGCAAAAATATGTTACCGCAAATACGCCGATAGCTACAAAAGACATATTGACAAATTTTTCAGTGTTGCCTTGTGGTATGCTTTCATTAGTCTCCGACAGGTCTTTTTGCTGCACTATTTTCATATTACTATAGATAAAACTGAATGTAAGCAACAATAGGGGTCCGAAGAGTGGGGATACCGCACCACGAATGTCAGATGAAACTGTAAATAACTCACCTGTTAAAGCACTTGTAAATACAAACATTACAACCAATTGATTCCTCAGCATACCTGTTTTTTCATCGTCTCGCATATGCTTAAAAATCAATCGTTTTATCACCCTGCAAAATAAAATTGCAAAAATAATAGTCGTCATTACTGCAAGCCCATGTGTATGGACAAAAAGCGCAGTTATATTCGTTATGAAAATATCAAGTGCTGTCCAACTCGAAAACCCTTGCTGAAATAAACCTGTAGGAGCCATAATGATGCCGACTATCTCCGTGAACCCCATATCGGCTACTATCTCACGTGTTAAAATCAAGTTTATACTTCTTGCAACCACAAAAAACAGTGCTGAAACAGGATAAAATACACCCGGAATAATAACCCAAGTTTTATATGCCAAGAAGTATAGCAATGCCAAAACACTAGTTACAACAAACAAGGTTTCCAAGCGTTGTTGCATTACCATACCTGCAAATAAAACCACGGTAAGCCCGAGTGTCACAAGAACTCTTTTTGTTTTTGCTGAGCCGGGTTGCAGGTTTGCAGATATGAACAACATAAGCGCAGTAAGCCAAACTATTATAAATGTTGGAATTTCATTGCTAAGTAGCCAGGCATTACCTGTAAACAGCGTTCCTGAGCAGAATGCCGCTATAAGTGCCGTGGGGTATCTATCCGGCAATTTACAATAAATTACGGCTATTGCGTATATGATTACACTAAACAATGTTACTAAAATTGCATTAAACAAAAGAATCGTCAAATATATAGTAAATGGGTTATCTGTCAACATAAAAAGCGGCGCAAAAATTGCATTATATACTTGTCCGGGATACGTAAAGCTGTGACCGATGTACAGCCAGTTTAGACCTGCCAATCTCACGGCAATAAAGAGCGAGCCGACTTCCTCCGGTGCAGTGCTGATAACTAATGTTCGCATCAGTGGTAATAAACGGAGAACCAATGTTGAGAGCAACACTATAAACAAATTCAGTTTTCTTATACGCCTTAGTGATCTGTCATAAGTATTGACCAATGTGTTTTCTGCTGCTTGCGGGATAAATTTTCGCAGCACAAACATAACAAAATCAGCTTTGAAAAACAGTACATAAAGCAGACCAACAATAAGAAGTAAGGCCACTGAGTATATTGCCCAAAATTGCCCTGATAATTCCAAGTAATTAGCTAATATCACTTTGTCTACTATCATTGACACATCTTGTCTGCTGGTAAGGTCTAATCGAAGGCTTGCATTGTTGCTGCGCGGCAAAACCAGTGTATTTACTCCATCACGCAGCAAAAAGTTTATTGACTCCGCTTCGCTAAATCCCCCTGCATAAGGTGCATAAAACACTTGTGCAAAGGTTTCGGGTTCACTTAAACCACTTATATGAATATGCAAAACATGACCTTGAACATTTGGATCTAATTTCACAAAAATCCACGGGTCATGCGATGTTGCCTGGATTACTCCGTCATCTAAAATTTCAAAATCATGCGTCGATTTGTACAGCAACTCCTGAGATAAATACTGTGCTTGCCTTTCATTTGGCAGTGTCGGAAAAAATGAACCGCCATAATGTCTATGCAGCATTGTAAAAGCAAGCAACCCCGTCAATGCAACGAGGATTAGAAATATTGGTGTTTTTATTTGCTTTTTATTCACTCGTATCAACCCCTATCCTCATTTCCTCAAAAAACAGTGCCAACAAACGTCCGTCTCCCGAATCAATTCCCAATACACGCGGAGATGTTGCCGTTGGCAGATGGAACATTATATGTAGTCTATCGTTGTATATTATAAAATCAGAAGGTATTAGCACTTCGTATGTGCCGTGTCTGCTGATATTCAAGACCTCCAGAAGTCTTCCGTTAACAATAATCTCAACTTGTTGAGCAAAAATTCTGGCATGTCCGGGCGGTAGCGGCAGATAAGACGGCGTAACAAGCGGCTTCGCGGTGAAGGAGAAGATTAAATCATTTAGATTTGATTGCTTTGCCACTTGCTGTCCATTCCTTGAAATGCCGGATACAAAAAACGCAAACTCAGAAATACGCCCCGAGGTCCAAACCCCTGCTTCTTCTTGAAGATGCAATCCATCAAGCACATGACCGCGATAATTTGAATTAGCTTCGTCAAAGTATATAGTTGTTCCAAGCTCATATGCGGCAACTTGACTGAGCGGAAATCTTTCCGCTACGCGTAGCTTCATATCCTCAAGATTATGTATAAGCCAAATGTTATTGACAAACAGATTTTCAACTAAACGCCACCCATCATCTGTTCTGAAAAAATCAGATAATGTTATGCTGTAATCAAGTGTAAAAGAGTAAATGAGCTTATTGTTTGTGAGAGTCATACCGCCTGTTTTTGTTAAAAATTCCTCGACACCTCTATCCGTTAATAACTCACTTCCTGAAATTGTAAGTTCATAATTCCCGGCAGGAAGCGACACACCGAGCCAGATGTTACTCGGTGCCAAAAACTGCGACGGGTACATTCCGTGAAACCTTAAACTATCGGCGTCAAAATAAAGTGTATTAAATGCTACAACATTGTATCCGGCACTTTCTATCCGCTCAACCAATACAGTATCGGCAGCATTGACAAGAATCCGATTCATGGCATCAAAACTAATGTCCGTAAAGTCATTTTCCTCATCGTCGATATATTCATCATAACCGCTATCATCGACGGCATCATAAAAAGTGGTAAAGTCAACAAGCTTATGCTCTCCTCCGAAAAACATATTAAAACTTCCGGAGCCGACTGCAATGTTGTGTGTAACATATATTGGAATTTCAGAAGTTTCAACAAAATGAGGATAACCCGATTTGCGTTCAACCGGGACAATGCTGTGGTTGTGGAGGTTTATTTGGAGGTTTATGTGACCAATCATATGGTGCGCTCTCGAATAAATCTTTGGATATTTCTCCGCAGATATATCGGCTTCATCAAACAATACAACCACATTTTTGTACTCCTCGGCATGGAATCTTGAGCGAGGGATATGAAACCGCACCGTCGTATCTATATAATTAGAGATGAAAAAAACCAATATCAGCACCACTGCCGGAGTGACTTTTCGTTTATACAGCAGCAAGTACGTGAATAGTGTAATAATGGCTGCAAACACCGACATCACCAGAAAATGCACAGGTGTAAACGCATCAGCCCATAACTGCCCGCTCCATCTGAAAAGCATAAGAAGTCCGTAATGCCACATATGAATATGAGAAAAATAAACACTACCATAAAGCATGGGCGCTACAAGACCTGCAAATAACACGATTAAAACCAATAAAGATACACTTGATATCACTATAAGTTTTTTTACAACATCTTTTTTCATTTTATAGAAAATAACTATTGATAAGACTATGGCAGGAGCTGCTGCTACCGACCAATATCTATCATACATTAGCCATCTGACATTAACAGCCAGCCTTATATTATGAATCGCAGTATATGCATTTAACAGTATAATTGCAGCTATATGCGAAACTGTATAGATTATCGCTAAAAACAACAGTTTGTTTTCGTTTATGAGTTCTTGCGTTTGTGAGCGTGTTTTTTTCAGAACAAGGCACACTATACAAATTATCAGTGCCGCAAAAAGCAGAGGGATTAGACCTCCTGATAACACAAAAGTAGTGTATAATTGTCCCAAAGTAGTCCTAAGCAGTGCCAGTATTCCATCAGCACTAAATAAATCTATAAATCGGTCACCCGCAAAGACTCCCGCAAGGGTTTGCTCAACAGTGTTTGCCATGTACATTGGATCCTCGACCAGCCATATCGTATTTTGAACATAGCTTATTACATATCTTCCTAAGAAAAAAAGCAACAAAAACGACGGCAAAAACACTCTTAAATCCGGAAGCATTTTTTTGTAAATAATTAAGTAGCTCGCAAGGAAAACAAAAACAGCTCCCCACATAAAAAGCATGCGTGTATGCACAAGAAGTCCATAGCACAGAAGCACGCTCAACAATAAAGATTGGATAATATTTGATTCTCCTGATTCATTTCTTTTCCCCATCAACAAAAGAAGATACAGTATTGACCAATTCAAGAATATCAACATACCTTCATTCCATACTACGTTTGAGTAGATGATATTTATACCTAAGCACGCCGAGGCTATAGCTGCAACAACAGCTAACTTTTCATTGCGGATTTCAAATATTTTTACCATAATATTATATGCAATAACGCCGCAAAAGGCCAATAAAACAGCGTTAGCCAGTCTGATAACAAGTAGAAATGTGAATGGAGAGAGGTCAAGCAGAAAAAGCGGAAAAAGCAACGCAGAATATCCAAAACCAATGAAGCTGTTCTGTGATGCCAAACTGCTCCAATCGACCCCTGCAAAATATGCGGCACCGGCTAAAAATCCAAGTTGATCTCCCGCAGAATGGACTACTCCCGACAAGAAAAATTTTGGAATAGCCGAAATGATAAACGTAACAAAGAAAATAAATATCTGCCGCTTATTTTCATGAAACAGCTTTGCCGCAAAAGCTCCGCTATTTGCTATATTATCGTGTTTTGCCTTTTTTTGAGTTATCAAGTATCTGCTCCTTTCCTCTTTTTTGAAAGGTACTCCATTGCTACGCCAATACATTCGTGTGCTGTTTTACTTTTAAGCATCACCATCAAACCACCATAGACAATTACCGCCAAGACGACAATCGCAGCACAAAGTAAAATGCTCAGTAAAAACGGGGACTCCATAAGCGGCAGTGCATAAGCTGCAAACCACACCACCAAACCCATTATTGCAGTCGCTGAAATTATTTTGAAAAATTCCGGAAAGTTACTTCTAAGCCCCAACCTTCCTATTTTTTTGCGAATAAATATGAGTAATAAAATTAACCCTAATAAACCTGAAAGAGAGAAAGCCAGAGCCAACCCTTCTGCACCAAACGGTTGTATCAGAACGAAACTCAACCCAATACCGGCAATGGTTGCAACAACAGATGTATATGCAGGAGTCTTTGTGTTGCGGCACGCGTGGAACGCTCTTATCAACAATGGCGCTAAACTGCCAACCAGCGGAATAATTGCGTGCATTCTAAGACATGCGGCCGTTTGAATGGTATCTTCGACAGTAAACGCACCTCGCTGAAACAGCATACGCACACCGGGCTGTGCTAAAAAAAACAAACCAACGCTAACTGGTAACATTGTAGCTGTAATATATATAATGCCGCTGGTGAGTGAGTTTCTAAGCCTCTCGATGTTGTCATCTGCTGCAAGCTTTGACATATGAGGGAATAGCACTGTCACTAGTAAACTTCCTGCAAGAGTGAACAAAGATACAGTTCTGACAGAATAGTTAAGATGGGAAATTGAACCCACAGGTAGTGCCGCAGCAAGATTTCTGTTGATAATTTCGGTAAGCTGACCAAAAATTGTCATAAGAAGAATCGGGCTGCATAAAATCAGAAGTTGCCTTAACTCAGGCGATTTAAAATCTAAATACGGGCGGTAAAAAAAGCCATGCTTTCGTGAACTTAGAGCCAAAAACATCATGCGCAGCACATTTCCGATAACGGGAGCCAGCGCAATAAACAGATTATACTCAAAAACAGCACCTAAAATGAGTCCGCCAATGACTATCGCCTTGCTGAACACGGTTTGGATCCCCGATGCGAAGAATGCCCCATTTATTTGCAGATGTGCAGTAAACACCTCAACAAGAAACACAAGCACGGTAGACCAGACCATGTAACGCACAAAATAAACAGAAAGTTCAAATGTTTCGGGAGGCAACCGCAATGCAAAGAGTCTTACAATCCACCCGGGATTTATGGTGAATATTACGGAAAACAGCAAACCTATTATTATCAGACATGTCATAATATTTCGCATAAACTTCGCTTGGTCGTTAACCTTGTGATACATGGGAATAAATCCCGAAATCAATGCGGTGACTATAACAATTGCCAACCCCGGGACAGAATAAGCTATGACAAACGCGTCAGTCACAGTACCCGCACCATAAAGTGTTGCCAATGTCACTTCCAGAGCAAATCCTGCAATTTTGGTCAAAACAATAGCAATTCCCAAGGCTGCGGTTGACTTGATAATAGTTTTGTGATTTGTTTCTGACATATCAGATTCCGTTCCTTTTATACCAATCTATAGTTTTCTTTAAGCCTTCTTCAAAACCCATTTTTGCTTTAAATCCGAACTCGGTTTCAGCAAGGTTCGTATCCAGACACCTGCGAGGTTGCCCGTCCGGTTTTGTGTGATCCCATTTTACTTCGCCTTTGAAACCTGTCAGCTTCACGATGAGTTCCGTTAAGTCTTTCATGGTTATCTCAAAACCTGCACCTATATTAACAGGTTCGCTTTTATCATATTTTTCCATTGCTAGGATAATCGCTTCTGCACAATCGTCAGCGTAGAGAAATTCTCTGGTGGCCTTTCCTGTCCCCCAAGCTGTTATGTTGTCAAGATTTTTGCGAGTTGCATCTACACATTTCTTGATAATCGCCGGGATTACGTGAGAGCTGGCAGGGTCAAAATTGTCCCGAGGCCCATATAAATTAACAGGTAACAGATATATAGAATTAAACCCGTACTGCTCCCTATATGCCTGCGATTGCACCAACATCATTTTTTTTGCCAGGCCGTAAGGTGCATTTGTTTCCTCAGGATAACCATTCCAAAGGTCAGATTCCTTAAAGGGTACTGGAGTAAACTTTGGATACGCACATATTGTACCAATAGCAACAAACTTTTCAACATCAAAAAGTCTGCTCTCCTCCATTAACTGCGTTCCCATCATAATGTTTTTATAGAAAAATGAGCCCGGATTATCGCGATTGGCACCTATTCCGCCAACGACTGCTGCCAGATGTAAAATCACATCAGGTTTATATGCTTCCATCATGCCAAGAATACCATCGCGTTTTACGAGGTCATATTCTGAACTTCCGGGAATGAATACATTTGAATAACCCCTGCCGCGCAATTTTTCAACCACGTGACTCCCCAAAAAACCCGATCCGCCTGTAACGACTATACGCTTATCTACATAAATACTCATAGTGTTTACCCCCTAAAATATTGTTTTCCTAATCTTTCACCCTGAAATGTGTCACATTTTTCGGGTATTTCAGTAAATTATCGTCTTTTATTCCTGTTTTTGCCTTATAGTCAGCCGTATAGTAGCTCTCAGGCGATATTACTATTTTGCTTTCACTTCTATTGAGCAAAGAAGCCCACCAACTAAATGAACTGTTTGTAATAATATTATGCTTGCAGTTACTCATTAGCTGCATGTCCATGTAGCTTTTCTCTCCACTGTTCCAGTCAACAAAATAACAGGTCTTGTCTTTGAGAAATTTATAGTTTTCCTTCACCCATTCAATATCATCCGAAAATATAAAGTATGCAGGTTTGCACTGCAGCCTTTCTTCAATCAAATTTACTGCATTTTTATAGTATTCAACGCTCGGACAGTTGAGCATTGCCGTATGTAACAGATAATCACCACGCCTCACATGTATCGAAACAGAGCATGTCGCTTCAATTAAGCTGAGTGTGTCCTTATTTCTTTTGTCAGGCTCATTTTTAAATGTGAAGGCTGAATGAATAGTATCCATAATATCGCCGTAATATTCTATATCCATCCACGTTCCTTCGTAGTAAATGTCTGTATTTTCCAAATATTGTCCGTAAAAAGTATTACCTGTTTGCACAAAATGTTTTGTATCGTCCTTATAAATAAGATTTTTCACAAAGTGCTTGACTCTATCTTTGCCGGATAACCTTTCTGTGGCTTCTTTATGGTTAGTTTTCGTTGATGCAGGCTGATTTTGAGTAAGATTCATCGATTCATTTCTTTTTGACTTTCTCTCATACAAAATCCTTTGAATTTCACTAGAAATGATTCCAAGCCGTACATTTCTGTATCTAGACAACTTCCTGATTTCCTTAAACGTCGCAGAGTTCTCTTCAAGCTGAAATATTCTGCCCAGTTCATAACCACTGTGGTATTTTTTTGCGAAGCGATGATAAAATGTAATTTTATCAATTTTCACGTTCTCGTGTACGGTACACTGTTTTAAATAAAAGGCATATTGCGACATTTGATTTCCTAAACCACCCATTATTTTCACAATTATCATTATCCGATTAGCACTCCTTTCGGCTCACCGATGAACATGCCTGTTTGCCTGTGTGTTTTCACTCTTTACTGTTCGTTATTTTTTGGAAACAAGCTGACAATATTCCATATCTTTCCTTTGAGTTGTCATGATCATACTCCTCATTCAATTTTATACTCTGGTATAATCCATCTCCATCAGGCTTTTCATAATGCTTTTTCTTAATCAGACTAAACTCCGGAGAAAATAAAGATATAATGTCCCATGTGAGTACTTGTGGTTCAGTCGGAGTTGGTTTATGGTTCACATCTGTAAGCAATAAGAACATTCCGCTTGGTTTTAGTTTCTTTTTTATTTGCATTACAACCTTATCTAAATCATCAACATGATCGAGAGAGTTAAACGAAGAAATCACGTCAAAATAACTATCAGGGAATGGTATAGACTCTGCACCGGAATGAACATATATCATGTTTAAATCATCAATTCCGAACTTCATATACGAGTCCGCAATAGGATCTATGCCTATTCGTGCGGAAGCGTTATCAGCCCATTCCAGCGAACCTCTGGGCCCACACCCGATATCCAGTATTCTTTTTCCCGTATAATATTCTTTGGCTAAATCAAAATGGGTTGTGAAAAAATACTCATAGTGACTATTATCAAGTTTTCCTCCCCCTTCGGCTTCTGCAAAATATTTTTGCTCCCAAAAACTATTTTCAACATAATTTTTATAGGAAAGGTTTCCATCACATTCCTTAGAAAACTTTCTTCTGCTTTCATAAATAGCTGGGTGAATATGACCATATGCCCTTTTGACACCCGGGATTTTTCCAATTATTTTTTTGACTCTGTTCATCGCTTTGCTCCTTGTTAATAACTCAATTATTTGTCAACGTATTTTTTGTCGGCGCGCCACTTGGGGGATTAAACTTCGTTTCGCCAGTATTATGGATCTTAAACACAAAATCCCTTCATAGCTTTCCTGAGCAGTTTAATCTCTGTTTTATTCAAACTATCCATAACATCATTATTGATAAAAATTGCATCGCTGAAATAATCTCCTTTACTTGTAAATCCCATAAACGTAAAGTTCTTTTTTTCCATAAAACTTCGTATATCTTCATAAAGCGGTTGACCGCTGTATATTTCTATAAAATTCACCTCTATATGCATTAACTTAACCATTTTAATTTTTTCGCCAAACCCTTCCAGTGCAAACAATTCTGCTCCTTGAACATCCATCCAGAGCAAATCTACTTGCGATATTTTGTGTTCTGTAACAAACGCATCTAATGTTGTTGACTCAACCGTAACTTCTTTTTGAACATACTTTTCAACTTTATAGTTATCACTTGCCTTGAGCAAGCTGCTTGCACCTTGATTGCCGTCCTCCCATGTTGTTTCTGTTTTTTCCTTATCCATCGGATAGAATTTAACAGTTCCTATCTCATTACTTACAGCTTTCTCAGTAAGAACGATATTTGAAAACCCTTCTACGGCTTTTCTGCAAAGGGGGAGAGTTTCCGGGTTACATTCAAACCCATAAACTGTCGCATTCGGATATTTCTTGGCAAACTCACACGTGTCTTCCCCATATCGAGAACCAAACTCAAAGATTGCCCTAACCCCCCCTCGGTCACCGGAGCTCGTTTCAGGTTCATTTGCAGGATTTTTTTGTGTAATAATATCCATTAAAACAGATAGTTGTCCTATTCTTGAGCTTTGAGATTCTATTATTGGAGTCTTTCTCAGATAAGCATGACACGACAAGCTCTTGGCCCAAAAAGGATAGCGTTTAGTTTTATCATATGTTAGGCCCGTTATGTTCAGCCAGTAGAATACCTTCATGTTCGCGCGATGAAACCGCATAAAGAAATTGCCGTATATTTCAAATTCGGAAAAAGGACTTCCGGAAGAATAATCTCCTGTAAAAATAATTGCATCATCCCATGAAATTTTGTGTTTGTCTTCGATAAAGCTTTTCATTTCACTCAACATTGATTTTTCAAAAAGCATTGTGTGCGCAACAAAACTTTTCTTAAAAGAAAAGGGAACTCCCATTAGTTTCTTGTAAGCATTTTGTATAGGTATATGTCGCTCGTCAGTATATTCAAAAATAGTTATTTCATTAAATTTGTATAGTCTTGGCTTTAGAAATACAGTATCTGTGTCCACCACTATGTAATGTTCTTGCTCACAAATTTTATCAAACCCCAGCTTCAGAAGTTGCTGGAAAAGGAATCCTTCTCTGCCTTTTGTGTTTTCCTTGTCCGGACTTGCAAGCTTTTCAGGCCCGTAACCCAAAACTGAAGTCTCGTCTACAAAAACGCAACCATTTTCACGACAAAAATCACTAAGCCACTCATTTGGTCTGGAAACGATAGATATCTTTGTTATTGGGTGCTTTACATGCTTTCTAATGCCGTCAAGACAGTTTTTCAACATATGGAAGTCTTTGTCGATTGTCAGCAGACAAACTTCTATGGGAACATCGGATTGCTTTGGAACTCCGATTAAAAGAGCTTTTATCGCCCTAACTCCTGCCTTAAGAATCTGCCTTATATATTGCATAATTCGCATCATTTTTTTTACAAATTTCACAAGACGACTGTCTTTTGTAAGACCCATACGCTTTGCAGTAAGAACTATCAGGCTGTCTTTCTTCATTGTCATCTCCTTTTCATTACATAAAAGCTGTGTCACTCTAAAAATGCGGCTAGTAACTCAAGCGACTCAAAATATTTTGCGCACCCGGCTCTTTCCCCTGCAAGTTTATCTGCTTCACTATCACCAACCATGTAACTTTTTGCGATGTCAATATTATATTTTTTCGCAACTGCTATCAACATTCCCGGTTTTGGTTTACGGCAGTCGCACTTTATCTTATACTCCAAGACTTCGCCCTCAAATCCTTTATCGGGGTGGTGTGGGCATATATAAATATCATCTAAATATGCACCTTCGTTGCCTAATAGTGTTTCCATCTTGTTATGTATTTCATCAAGCTCTTGCCAAGTGACATCTCCTCGTGCGATTACGGGCTGGTTGGTAACAACAATGGCTAAATAGCCGCTTTGATTTATCTTCTTTATTACTTCCGCAACACCATCTATGAGCCTAAAGCTGTCAATATCACGTAAAAATCCAACATATTCATTTATAGTTCCGTCACGGTCAATGAAAACAGCTTTTTGTTTATTCGCCAGATTTCTTGCAGCTACTTTACCTGAGATAATATCTCGCTCTACTTCATCGAAACGCTCGGGTGCCCCCACGTCCTTAACATACTCGGGAGAGTCGTATACATGCAGATTCCCGCTTTTAATCATTGGCTTTAAAATATCGCGGTCTAAATCAGTTTTCTTGAGGTCAATGAACTTGTCAAGAATTTGCGGTGAAAACATATGAAGTCCTGCGTTTACTCTATTTTTGTAGTAGCCACGTTTATCTTCTTTCGTGAGCCAATCCATTACTATACCGTCTTGACCTGTGACAACTATGCCACTGTCATATGGGTGGTCGTTGGGGTGGGTCAGTATCGTAGCGGTTGTGTTGTTTTTCTTATGTGAGTCAATGAAGCGCTGTATATCAACATCAAAAATCACATCGCCGTTTATAAGCAAAAAATCCTCTTTGACTGTATCCTTAATGTAAAACAATGCGCCTGCTGTGCCTAATGGCTCATATTCCTCGATGTACTCAACTGCGTTGCCAAAGTGGTTACGGATTGTATTTCCCAAATGCCCGATTGAAATAGTTATGTCATCAATACCCTGCTTTCTCAAACAGTCCAGTTGCCACTCTAAAATAGGTTTTCCTGCTATCGGGAGCATCGGTTTTGGCAGCTTAGAATCTATACCTGCAATGCGTGTGCCTTTGCCACCCGCCATTATTACTACTTTCATTCTTACTCTCCAAAAAACTCATTTTCAACTGCCATGCAGAGAGTATGATAAATCGGCAGGTACAGTTCTTGTATTTTGTATGTCTCTGTCTCGGGAGCGCAAATGGCAACATCTGATAATGCTTTTAACTTGCCGCCATCATTTCCTGTAAGCGAAATAACTTTAATCTTCTTCGCTTTGGCAACCTCAGTAGCGTATAAAATATTCTCTGAATTACCTGATGTACTTATTGCTATCAGCACATCGCCCTCTACTCCGTAGCCATGTACTTGCTGAGCAAAAACTAAACTCGCTCCCATATCATTTGAAAATGCCGTCATCAGGCTGACTTCGTTTACAAGGCTTATAGCAGGTAACGCTCTTTGTAATCCTGAGTTCAGGTACTTGCTGTATATCTGCTCTTCCGAAGAGAGCTTTCGAGGAAGTATGAACCCTTTCATCAGCTCACCTACGATATGAAGAGCATCCGCTGCGCTGCCGCCATTACCGCAAACAAGGATCTTACCGCTATTTTTGTAGCACTTGACTATTACACGACAAGCATCAAATATGCCTTCTTTTATATCGCCCAGCTGTGGGTAATCATTAAACAGTGAGGTTATTATTTCCTCTGTTTTATGTCGCATATTATTCCTCTCTATCACGTAAAGGCTCAGGAGCAAAATGAATTACCCTTGCACCTTCGCTTTCAAACCGAAATGGCACGTGAAGCAGTCTGCTGAGGGCTTTTTTTACTGCTGTCTGCTTCTCCTTTTCCACGTATAGCAGAAGGAATCCGCCGCCTCCGGCTCCGAGCAACTTTCCGCCTGACGCTCCTGCTGCTTTAGCGATATCATATAGCTCATCAATCTCATTTGTAGAAACGGAGGTCGTAATGCCTCGCTTTAACTTCCATGTGTAATCCAAAAGCCTACCGAACTCATTTAAATCAGATTGCTTATCCGTAAGAATCTTCTCCGCCTCGCCTACCAGGGACAGTATCTCGCGAAGTTCTCCTGCTTTATCTTTTATTGCCCTCATTGTGCTTTGTTGTACGTCCGATGAAAACCGAGAAAACCCGGTAAACATGAGCATCAAATTTTCGTTTAATTCTTCTTTTCTTTCATTTGATATTATGATTGGGTCAACAGTATACCCATCACTGCGAAATATAATTTTATTAAGCCCGCCAAACGCCGCCGCTATTTGGTCCTGAATTCCACCTGCTTCGTTGCATAATACCCTTTCCAGATGTATTGCATCATCTGCAAGCTTGCGTTTGTCCGCATACTTACCTTTTAGGCAGTAGAAAGCATTTATCATACCTACAGCGAATGAACTGCTTGTACCGAGCCCGGACTGCGCAGGCAAGTCCGCATCATATGTAAGGCGGATTTCGTGCATATCCATATGTCTCATGCACTCTCGTATTGCAGGGTGTTTTATTTCATCATAGGAGTTTACACCTTCGATTTTCGAGTAAGTCAGGTGTGTTTTGTATTCAAAAAACGGAGGCAAATGCCGTACAGTCACCCAACAATGTTTGTCCATAGTGGTAGAAATAGCCGCTCCGCCGTGTTCATTATAGAAATCCGGAAAATCCGTTCCTCCGCCGAAAAATGACATCCGAAAAGGTGTTTGTGTTATTACCATAAGAGCTGACCTTCCTCAAATAAATGATAATGTGGAGTCTTCTGTAAAATCACTAATATTGCACTTTTGTCTCCAGTAATTTATCATTTCTGCGACTGTTTCTTCAAAAGTTATAGTCTGCCTCCAACCGGTATCTTTTACCAGCTTTTCGGTATTTCCGATGATTACTTTTTCATCAGATGACCTTAGCAACTTATCGTCCACACTCACATCAAACGCTTTACCGATTACTTTCTCGATTATAGAAATTATTTGTTTAACCTGGATTGTGCTACTCGCAGATATGTTGTAAGCTTCTCCGTATTCCCCGTTCTCTGCAAGCAGTTCTAATGCGCTAACCAGGTCGCGCACATCCATTATAGCCCTGTGCGTTTCTACATTTCCTACTCGCAAAATAGATACCTTTGCCTTTTCTTGCTCTACAGCTCTTCTCGTAAAATCAGACACGACATCATTTATTTTTCTCGTTCCTGTTGTGTTAAAAATTCTCGCTCTGATGGTTCGAATACTATCATTGACAAAATATTGATAGGCTAGCAAATCCTGCGCTACTTTGCTAACGCCGTACGGGTGTAACGGTAGCAACTCTGCTGTTTCTTTTATTTTGGGTTCATTTAGCTTTTCAAACGCTGCCCCATACTCTGCACTCGAACACGCGACTACCACCACAGGGTCATAAGCACTATGGACTTCCCTAATTTTCTTTATTGCTTCAAATACAGCTATAGTCCCATTTATGTTTATGTCCATGGTTTCATAAGGTCGCTCCCACGATACAGTTGGGTAACTTTGCGCCGCCAGATGGTAAATTCTATCAGGCATGTTTTCCGCAACTATCTGCTGCACGCTTTGGCTGCATCGGACATCACACTCAATCATGCGAATTTCGCTGTTAATTTCCCACATGTCCACAGTCGGGTTATAGTACAGCCCGACAACATCTTTCCCGGCGGCATAGAATAACTCAACCATATGTGAACCCACCATTCCTCCTGCTCCGGTTACAAGTGTCATCATTCTTTCCTTTCTTTTCAAACAATTTTTACATTGGAACTTGACAGCTATCTTATTTCGTATCTCATCGCTTAAGAACACTTTACCTTAACACCAACAGTTTAGGTTTCTTAGACCGGGAGCGGTAAAGTTTCAACAGCATATAAAACATCGAGTCGGGCAAAACAAATAGCAATATAGCTATTAACTTATCTTTGCTGCCTGCTGAGGGTCTGCTCAAAATTGTTTTTACTGCTTTAATGCTCATTTTATGTTGCTTCTTGCGTCTAAGGATTATGGACTGGCATATGTCATATAGCAGGTTAATCGAACACCCATATTCTATGAATCGCTCTATTTCTTTCTTCTTATTCGGCAACACAGATAACAGAGCCTTTTTGAAGTGTTCAAGAATTATAATCATTCTATCGTATTTACCGTCACTATATGACAGCGACTCAGGATTGTTACTTCTGCTGTAGTTATATAAAACACGGTCTATGAATACCACTCCGTTTTCAACAGCAGAAATACAATCTATATTAAATCTCATATCCCCAGCCGTAAAAAGAATTTCTTCAAATCGTACTGCTTTACTGTTTTCGGATTCACTCGATATTAAATCTCTCCTGTACAGTTTGTTCCATAAGGCATTCATAATGCTACAGTAGCCTTCGTAGTTGTCTAAATAGCTATCCCACAGCTCCGCCGAACTAAGTTTTTTTTCATGCGGGACTCTTACAGTCCCTTCGCTTTTTCCATCAGTCGTCCTGTAGCCGCAAACACATATATCCGCACCTGTTTCAATTATTCGGGCATATAGGCACTCATACATCTCTGCGTCAATTGCATCATCGCTGTCTACAAACCCTATGAAATCTCCGTTTACCACATTGAGTCCGGCATTTCTTGCTTTTGACACTCCTCCATTTTGCTTATGAACCACCTTCACTCTGTTATCTATTTGTGCATATTCATCGCATATATTGCCACTCCTATCGCGCGAACCATCGTTAACCAGAATTATTTCCAGATTATAGTAAGTTTGTTGTAAAATGCTGTCTATACATTTTGGCAAATACTCTTCCGCATTGTATACAGGCACTATTACACTTATTAAAGGAAGGTCTTTTTCAGTCATATCGATAAACTCCATTTTCGCATACAATTCATGCTATTTTCTTGCATATATAGATAAAAGCTTCATCTTTTGTGTATGATACGAATATTTTTCAAGTTCTGCTTCTATGCGTTCGCTCATTTTATTTCTGTTTTCTTCAATCTTGAAAAACTCTAATGCTTTTATCAGTTCTTCATCAGTTTCTCCATCTAACAAATACCCCGTTTTCGTATGTATAACCATTTCTGCTGCACCACCTGATTTTGTTGCAATTACAGGTTTACCATGTGCGTAGGACTCAATAATGACCATGGGGCTTGATTCCTCAACCAGAGATGGAATTGTTGTCATAAGTAAAATATCCGCAGAAAAAATCACTTCATTTTTTTGTGCTTTGTCAACCCACCCAATATAGGTAATGCCGTCAACACCATTTGAGTATGCCGTAAGTTTATCCTTTACAGAACCATTTCCCGCAATAATTAACTCAGCGTCGGAATTTGTTTTGTAAAATTCCGAAAAGCACTTCACAAGCCACAATATGCCCTTATATTCCTCAAGTTGCCCCAGAAACAGATACCTTACAGTATTAGGCTGTTTAAGAGGGAGTGTAGCTCCCGAGGTCTTTTCAACTTCTGATTGATTTTCGAATTTTACAGCGTTGCGAACTATATGTTTCTTAGCATTTGGAAACCAATTCGGCGCAGTAAATTGTTGCATGGTATATTCTGTCGGGGTTGTCAACTCATCAACAAGTCTTGACATAAAACGATAGTAATTTTTTCGGACTCTAAATTTCAAGCCGTTTTTGCTAAGTGAATGTCCCTCAATTGTTTGAATAAGCTTTATTTCTGAGATTCCTGACGTTTTCACTGCAAGCCAAACCATTGGCGATAACAAAAACAAATTTTTTGCATGTACTACATCAGGTCTGATTTTTTTTATTATTCTTTTTAGTTCGAAGTATGCAGAGAGATTTATGAAATTACTGATTGCTATTGCTATCCGTGATTTACTGTGCGGCAGTCTGAAATAAGACTCGTAACATGATTCCCTGTCTGTAGTTGCCAAATGTAATTCATGTTCTCCTGATAGTATTTCAAAATAAACATCAATTGTTCGCTCTGTTCCTCCCACATAGTTTGGCGGGGCGTAAGTATTGATATAAAGTATTTTCATTCAAATACTCCTTGCCGAAACACTGATAACGGTGTCATGTGAGTCTACATTTTTTGTCACAACACTGCCCGCACCACATATAGACCAAGCACCAATGGTAATTTCCGGTAAGATGGTACACCCTGCGCCCAGCAACGCCCCTTCATCTACAAAAACTGACCCTGCTAATACACTACCCGGACATACGTGACCATGTTTTTCAATGAAGCAGTCATGGTCAACACTTGCGTTTGTATTGATTATGCAATTGTCATTTATAGTCGTGCCGGAGTTAATTACCGCACCATGCATAACGAAAATCCCATTGCCAAGTTTCACATCATTTGATACATAACAAAATGAACTTAAAACATTAACCGGAGTCATTCCTGCGCTTACTGCTTTGTGAAAAACATCTTTCCGAATACGGTTATCACCTATGGCTGCAATGAAGTTTGAAAGGCCTTGAGAAACCAGCTTTTCAAAGTCATCATAAGTACCTATACATTCAGGCGAAGTTGTTTTCACGGGGTACTCGCTGTGCGGTTTTATTATCCCGGAAAGCTCATACTTACCGGACGACACTATCACATCAATAACGGATTTTGCATGTCCACCACAACCTATAACTACTATCTTGTCCATAATGACATCACCTTTATTGCAATGCATCTTGCAAAACACTGCATATAAAATCTACCTGTGGTATAGTCAGCGTCGGGTAAATCGGAAGTGTAATAATCTGCTCCGCTACCATTTCTGCTCGCTCCAACGAATTACCTCTTAAATAATTCTTAAAGCAGTCAACATGAGAAAGGATAGGATAAAAGTATTTTCTGGCAAAAATATTATTAGCTCCTAAATGTTCAAAGACCGCGTCTCTTTTAGATTTAATCAAAACGGGCATGTACGCATAGTTATATTTCAAATCATTTTCTATAGGAACAAACTCAAGGGAGTTGATTCCATCAAGATTTTGCAAGTATCGCTCTGTTATAACTTTTCGTCGATTGATTATTTCATCCATGTAACCAAGCAACGATAATCCCATTGTTGCCTGGAATTCGTTCATTTTTGCGTTCATTCCAATAAGCTCAATTGATTCCGGTCCGGAGATTCCAAAATTCTTAAATAACTCGATATCCTGTCTCATATTGTTATCAGAATAAACCAGAGCTCCACCCTCAATTGTGTGGAACAATTTTGTGGCATGGAACGAAAACATAGTGATGTCACCATAATTTGCAATGTCTTTACCTTTGAACTCCACACCTAGTGCATGTGCAGCATCATACAATACTTTTAGGTCATGCTTCTTTGCAATTTGTGAAATACCGTTAACATCACAAGGAAACCCATAAACATGCACAGGCAATATTGCCACTGTTTTCTCAGTTATCAATGACTCTATCCGGCTTGAATCGATTGTATAATTGCTTCCGATATCGCAGAACACAGGAACAAAACCTTGATTTACTATTGCTGCTACAGTTGATACAAAAGTAAATGGTGTGGTTATTATTTCACCGCCCTTTTTCAAGTTAAGTGATTTCAGAGCAATTTCAAGTGCCAGATGCCCATTTGAAATAAGAGAGACATTACACCAATCAAATCGGGAACAAAGCTCCTGTTCAAACTGTTGGTGCAGTGCGCCATTATTTGTCAATATACATGAATCCCATATTTTGCCTAAATATGAAATATATTCATCTAATGGGGGCAAGTATGGTTTTGTAACATATATGGCGTTTTTATTACTCATTTGAACAAACCTCATTCCGTAATCTCTGTGGTTTGTTATTTTTGTTCTTTTTATACAAGCTGAATATCAAGCGATAAAGACCGCTCGGGAGAAGGAACACCAGAAAAGCTGAAAATTTATCATCAGTTCGGCTTGTACTGCGTAAGATAGAAATAAGGTTACTGAGAGGTAATCCGCGCGGTGATGTAGTGTTGTTTATGGCATTTTTATGCGCATCTGACGCCAAGTTCACGCTCATTTGACAATCAATCACTTTGATGATTTCTGCCGTTTTATGAGGCAGCTTTGAAATCATAACAGATTTGAGATGATCATAATACACTATCATTTTTTCACTAATGCAACTGGCGCCACCCGAGTTGGGGTTGTTTTTTGCCATGTAGTTATACATAGGTATGTCTAAAAACACAATGCTTCTTTCTTCTGAGGCTGCACATATATAGTCGGTCACTAACCAACTGTCAACTCCAACTGCATGATTTTCCGGCGCACGTATTTTCTCACTCTGAAACAGTTCCATTCGGAATAATTTGTTCCACAACATAAAAAACAACTGAAAATATTTATTATCATCTAAATATGCATTCCAAAAAGCGTTTGGACTTAGCTTCGTAAAGTCAGGTGCCCTGACTTCACGCTTATAACCATCGGCAAACACGGTAAACCCGCAAATACACATATCCGCTTCTATTTCTTTTAAGCGCCCATGTAGAAGCTCATACATTCGTTTTTCGATAGTATCATCGTTATCAACAAATGCTACAAATTTACCTGTTGCTATATCAAGTCCGGCATTACGCGCACCGGCTCCTCCCCCGTTTTCTTTATGAATGACTACGATTCTGCTGTCTTTTTCTGCAAGTGCATTGCAAAGCGCAGGACTGCCGTCTGTTGAGCCATCATTGATTAGAATTATCTCAAGGTTAGTATAAGTTTGTGAAACAATGCTTTGAACACAAGATTCTAAATAATCCTCAGCATTGTATACCGGAACGATTATGGATATTAAATCATTTTGCATATTGTCGTTCCTCTCGTAAATTTTTCCGTTTTAAAATCGCCTCTCACAAACCTTATTTTCGCGTTTGAATATAGTCTTTTCATTTATGTTGTCCTTCAATTAAGCTTTTCACAGAAGAAATGTAGCGTACTGTATTGTACTTTTCCAAAAACCGTTGCCTGATATTTGGGTCAAATGATATTGCCGATTCGTTTTTTGATTGCTCACTAATTTCGGAAATGAAATCCTGTGCCGAATTACAGCGATATATGCTTTTAATGTCGTCAACTTCATATCCTTCAAGTGCCTCATCTGTTGCAAACATTGGCTTGCCATACATAAGTGCTTCCGTGGTTTTAACTTTCATACCTGAGCCGACACGTATTGGGGAAACTATTGCATTTGCTTCATGATAATATTGTGACAAATCATCAACCCTGCCGATAATCTTTACATTATGGCGTTGAAGTTTGCTCGTAAGTTTTTCAAAACCATTTCCAATCACAGTAAGTTCTGCGTCAACATGCGGCATCACTTTATTTATAAACCATTTGACACTATGTTCGTTTGCAGCAAACCTTGAACCTACAAACAGTAGTTGAAGCTTTGTTGAAGAACTCGTAAGTTTTGTATCATTTGGCTTAACATAAATGTCGTCCATTGTAATCGGCAGTATAAGGTCTGCTTTTTTTCCATAGTATCTATCAAGTTGCAAAGCATCGCGATTGTTGAGTGCTACGATAGTATCTGCATTTTTCACTGCCATGGCTTCGCTTAGTTCAAATGCCCTTTTTAGTACAAGGTATATCGGATTGGTCTTGATGAAAGCGGCAATGTAGTCTTTTTCAATATTCAGCATAAAAAGGATTCCGGGTATTTCCTTAGGGAGTCTTTCCTGCAAATATCCCATACGAGAGGAGTCAAAGATTACTGTATCGCACTTTAGTGTCGCTATATACTCAATAACAGAATCTTCTACATTGCGATCAAACTGTAACCTTCCCTGTAATGTGTTTTTCAGTATGCTTACCTTGCTGCGATTTGAATAAAATATTTCCGTGTTTGCATTTTTCTTTGCCAGATACTCTTTATGTTTTGTTATGGCACATACATATATATTATCTTCCCCAAACGCCTGTCTTAGAACAGTTATGTTTCGAGTACTGTACTGCACTCCGCCGGAATTTTGCGGCCCCAGTATTTCTGCGGTTACAACATAAACAATTTTCAAACTTTAACGTCCTTTCAGGATTCACTCTTTCAATCATTGGGTTCTTTCCCGCTCATAACGTTCATTATTATTTGACCTAACTTCTCTCCGGTTTTCTCTATTGTGTGCGTCAGCGAGTACGCTGTCAGATTGTTTACAAACTTTTGATAGAGTTCCTTATCGTTATACAATTGTTTCATTTTTTCCGCTAAGTCATCCGCTGATGACGCTTCGTAGATAAGCCCTAAATCATTATCCGCGACAATAGAGGAGAAACACGCACTGTCGCTACATATAATCGGTAGTTGAAAAGCTATAGCGTCTAAAAATGTTGTTATTCCAAATGGCGCAACTTCTGTATCGCTGTGTGCAATAGGTATAATGATTGCCTTGTGGGAGAGCAGCAACTTAACCATTTGCTCTAAATTGCAAAAATCGTATAGAGTAATGCTCTTGGGGAGTTTTTTTTCAATACCACTGACAGTACGTTTTGGAAGTGTGATTCCAATCTCGCTTTTTCTACATGCGTTAAGCAGCGTTAATCGGTCACGCATGGTCACTCCATTATCAATATAGAAATTAGTACATTTCACTTCACCAATTTGATTGCGGATTTTGTTATACCTTTTTGTGTCCGGATACCACTCATTTACAATGTAACGCTTGCTCAAAGCGGGGCATAATTTCATAGCATAGTTCAAATGCTTTTCGCAGAAGAAGATATATGCATCAGCTCCCCCTGCAATTTTTAGAGCCACTTTGAAATATTCAGGACTGTGCATTAGTGCAATAAACTTCGTCTTCCGATATAGTCCTATTTTTTTCATAAGTCCAAAAAACATAGTAACTTGAAAAAATGTATCATACACAACTTCATATTTGCTAACTGTAAACATCAGCTTTAACATGCGGTACAATCGCTGAAATATCAGCGAAAGCTTCTTAAATGACTTTGGTACTTTTTCTTTTGCCAGATAAATATTGACTTCTCCCATGCCCATTTCATCTGAAAGGGGTGCTGTAATCAGATTTCCTTTTTTACTGAATGTCTTGGATAAAGTACAAATACCTTTGAACATTTGGGTAGGATGTTTGTCATCAAAGATTATTTCCGCTGAACTATATGGATAGATGCATAGTATTTTCATAGAAAAACCTTTCGTTTGTTTGGGGACTTAGCATCTTTCAGCGTTTTCCGACAATTCAACTATCGCCTCATTCAGTCTATCCCAGGAATACCTGTGCCTCTCAGCTTCGATTCCGGATTCAAAATCTTCTGTGCGACCCTCCTTAAAGAATTTGACTACTGCATCGGTAATTGCGTTACTGTCATACGGTGGCACAAGATAACCTGTTTTTTCGTCAGTTACAACATCAGGTAAGCCGCCAACTCTGGTCGCTACAACCGGCTTGTTAAACCCATACGCAACCTGCACAATTCCGCTCTGTGTTGCCGATTCATAAGGCAGTACCACAAGGTCGCAAGCCGTGAAATAAATACCTACATCGCTATCGGGTATGTATCCGTCATATACTTTGATATATTCCGACATACTCTCTTGATCAATAAGCTCAACATACTCTTCTTTGTTTCCCTCAAAATACTCTCCCACAACAAGGAGTCTGCACGCAGGCAGTTGCTTCACTATATCGGGCATAGCTTTGATAAGATGTTTGAGACCTTTGTATTCTCTTATGAATCCAAAAAAAAGTAATACTTGATTTGATTCTGAGAGAGATAAACCTTGCCGAGATTCGACTCTTTTATGAGCATTTATGGTGCTAAACATATCGTAGGTGGGAAGAACGGCTTGTTCGAAGATTGGCGAGTCGACTATAGATTTTAAAGCTATTGCATCAGCCTCTGAGTGAACTATTTGCTTACCATTTTTCAAGATGGATTTTGTAATAGGCTTTTGAAGCGGGAAACTCTCATGTGGTAACACATTATGACAAATAAAAATGATTTGTGTTTTTCTGCTGCCCAATATTTTCAAAATTGTCCAGTATGCAGGAGCAAAAAAAGGATGCCACCACTGAAAAATTACCAAATCGGGTTGCTGCTTTTTTATGTATCTCCCTGTTTTGAAATATGAGACAGGGTTTACGGTGTTTAGCATAAAGCGCGTGTTCTCAAACTTGAAAGCGTCGTTCTTGTAGTCCCTCTGTTCTTTTTTGTACAGAAAATTCGGGTATTGCAGACTAAACGAAACAACCTCGACATCGTGCTCTTTTTGCAGGTTGGCAGCGAGCAAACCTGTATAGTGTGCTATCCCGCCTTTGAAGGGGTAAACAGGTCCGATTATTGTTATCTTCATAAGGATTTATCCAATCTTGCAAAATCGGCTCGAGGTACTTAATAAATCGTACTTTCAACGCAGTTCCCCAACTATAAAAAGGTGTACGTTTTTAGACTGAGTCCCAGTAACAATTAGGTATTATACTTCATGAATCAATTTGTGTCAAGTTTTGAAAATTTTTCATTGTGCTTACCCTGTGACAATGGTTATTGTTTTCATACAAAGTAGCATCAGTGTTTTAACTCATCAAGCATATTTACTTGCTGACGGCTTTCTCCATTCTAAGCTCCCTCAAACGATTATAAAAAGTGGCTCTTTTAAGTCCTGTTTGTGCCAAAGCCTCATCAATATTTATTCTCCCTTGTTCCCAGAGTTCTACCACCTCAGCGAAATATTCGGGTGGCTCTTTTATAGGACGGCCAAAAGGCACCCCTCTAGCTTTAGCGACGGCAATTCCCTCTGCCTGCCTTTCTAAGATATACTCACGTTCAAGTTCAGCAACCGCTGCGAAGAGAGTCAGTGTGAAGCGCCCAGTTGGTGTTGTGGTGTCTATGTGTTCCTTTAGACTGACAAACTCCACCCCTTTTTTGGACAACCTTTCAACAAGCTCAAGTAAATCCTTTGTATTGCGGGCAAAACGGCTGATGGATTCCACAACTACAGTGTCTCCTTTTTTAACGACTTTCATGAGCGAGCGGAGCATGGGTCGTTTAGTATCCTTACCACTCGTCTTTTCAGAGAATATTCTCTCCGGCGGTATCCCACGTCTTTCCATAGCAACAATCTGACGTTTTTCCTTTTGGTCTTTTGAAGACACCCGGACATAAGCGTATTCTTTGATTGTAATCACCCCTTCATAGGAATATTAAACCCCACTCCGGGTAATTTGAAAAGGGGATTTTGTATTTTTAGACATAAAAACTGTAATAAATCCAATTTTATGCAACATTTACTTTAAATTGGATTCGTATAAGGTCTATATTTCGAAAACGAAGTTTTGCACATTTAAGCTTCGTTTTTTCAGTCTAAAAAAGTACACTTTTTGATAGTTAGATGTCGATTGGTCAATCTGTATCCTAAGGCATCTGAACATACGAAATTGGCAGTTTGAATCTTTTACGTTGTGATGAAGGTGGACTTGACCGTTGGAAAAAAGACTTGTAAGTATTATAATACCGGCCTACAACGCAGAAAAACATCTCAATGAGTGCATTGACTCAGTGTTAGGGCAAACTTTTGAGCAAATTGAAGTGATTATTGTTGATGATGGCTCTACGGATAACACATTTGAAGTAATAAATCACTATAAAACACTTGATTCACGCGTCCATGTCGTCCATCAGGCTAACCAAGGGCAGGGAACGGCAAGAAATACGGGGATGGAGCTTGCCTGTGGGGATGCTGTCATGTTTTTAGATTCGGACGATTATTATATGCCGGATTTGGCAGAGGTGGTGTACTCCATATTGGAAAATAAGCAGTGCGATATAGTGATTTTTAACGGTAATACTTTTTGGGATGATGATGTAGCAATTAAATCAGGGAAAGATAAATATTTCTCTTTGGGACCTGGAGATTCCGATGTAGTCCGTACCGGCATTGACTACTTAAAATTAACAAAAGGCAGAATACAATCTCCGTGTTTGAAGATATACAACAGAGGGTTTTTAGAGAGCAACAATATTCGTTTTCTCGATGGTGGATTCGGGGAGGATACATACTTCTTTTACGATGCATTTATATTGGCGAAGCGTGTTTGCTATGCAGATTATATTGGATATAGCAGGAGATACCGCACAGGCTCTACCATGACATCAAGCGGTACGTTGAATATAGAGTCGCGAATTAAGCATTTTCCATCATTGTTATCGTTACTGGGAAAAGTCGATAATAGTGAGCATAAGTCTATAGTTATGATGCAATATGTGTATTATGCGTGTCTTTTATGGATAATGATTCACAATCGCAGAAGTTCACCGGAGCGGCGTGAATTAAAGGCTCTGTACAGCGAAAATAGTTTAGATCGCATTGTTACCGAAAATTGTTCAGACTTGGTGACAAGGGTCTTTTCCGTTTTAATATCATTACCTGACAATGCGGACATATTAAAGGTTGCTTTTTCTAAGACGGCGAAGGGAATTTTAAGAGGCAAAACCAGATTTGCTATTTGACGGTTCTTTTTAACGGGAGGCAGTGAAAATTGAGAATTGCATATGTTACTGCAACTGAAATCCTCGGCCCGCAAAATACAGGAGGCATTCAATGTTGTAACCGTAACCTAAACCTATTGAAGCAAGCTTTTGGTGAAGAGAATGTTTTCATTTGTGCGATTACCAAACATAAAAAATATTTATCAAAATCTTGTGGGAACACAACAGTTTTTTTCTCTGATCGCAGGAAACTCAGTATTCTCAAAAACACACTCCAAGGAAGATTACAGTTTGGGAAAGATGTGGAGGACTCTGTTCTGCAACATATCAAGACTTTGGGTTGTAATGTAGCAGTTCTTGAATTTTCGAGAATGGGATTACTTCAAGAGCGATTACCCGCAGACATTAAACAAGTTCTGTTTATGCATAATATAGAGCGTGAGTATATAGTTAATTTAACTAAAAAACATCCATCGTATTTTATCCTAAAGCGAGCTTTTGAGCGCAACGAAGCGTTGGCTGTAACAAAAGCCGATATAGTCATTACTCTAAATTATCGCGACGCTGAAAGGCTTAACGAATATTATAACCGCAAATCTGAATTAATCTTGCCTATAACAATGGATGATAATTTTGTACAAATCGAAGCTTACAAGCAAAAAACGTCAACATCAAAGCTTCAAATCCTTTTTGTAGGCTCTCTCTTTGCCCCGAACGAACACGGGGTCACATGGTTTATAAATGAAGTCATGCCGCATGCTGATGCTGAATTTACTGTAGTTGGTAGGGATTTTGAGCAGTTGGCTGACAAATTAAACCGGAGCAACGTAAAAATCGTAGGAACGGTTGATGATTTATCAGAGTATTACCTCAACGCAGATGCAGTTGTATCACCAATTCTTTTTGGCGCAGGAATGAAAGTGAAAACAGCAGAGGCACTGATGTATGGGAAGCCCATGTTTGCAACTGATGAAGCACTCGAGGGGTATGATGTTGATAGTCAGGAAAATATATTTCGCTGCAACTCGGCGAAAGAATTTATAACATCAATAAATGCGTATGCCGCGAGAGAGCAGTACATATCCATAGATGATGACATTAGAGCCTTGTTCTTGGACAAGCACTACACGCCAAAATATATATCTGTCATACATGACCTCATAACAGAAAGAAAGAGGGTATAGCCATGCCAATAGCAAAAGCGATGGATAAGTTAATAGAAATGGTAGATTCTAGGATGCGTGGAGAGTTGTTCCGTAAAATGAGATATTACAAACTGGCAAAGCGTTCTCCTGAGTGGCCGTATAGCGAAAATTCTATACAGGCTTTTGCCTGCCAAATGGCAAAATTAGTGCCATGGGCTTACTATTTCACCAGTATAAGTGTTAAGGCAAAACGCAGAAAATTGCTTGACAACATCTATGAGCTATTGTGTGACCGGTATACGTTAGCGGAAGACAAATCATTATTTTCGTTCAGTGGCATCGTCTTACCTAAACCTGCAACTTTAGTAGACAAAAGAATACTAGTTTGGGAGCTATTTGATTTATTAGCTCCTCTACTAATTAAAAGTGATTCACTTTGTTTCGCAGTATATGATGAAGGACCATATGAATTAGGCAATGTAAAAATAGATAGCGGAGACATTATTATTGACTGCGGTGCTAACATGGGCTTGTTTTCCGCAATTGCAAGCAACAAAGGTGCTATTTCATATGCGTTTGAGCCATTCGAATATGTTATTGAAACCTACTTGTTAAAGACTGCCGAGTGTAATCCAAACATAAATATCTGCAATTATGCACTTTTAGACAGAGAGGGTCAGCTTACATTCTCGCAAGACAGTGAACTCCACACAGTCGGCAAAATCACAAATTTAGCGAAGACGGAAGGTGAAACACCTGAAGCTGTCGGAAATACCGAAGTCCTTGTACAGGCGACAACCTTGGATGCATACGTAGAGAAAAACAATATACCTCGTGTGGATTTTATTAAGGCAGATATAGAAGGTGCCGAAAGATATATGCTTCGGGGATCCATGAAAGTGCTGGAAAGATTCGCACCTAAACTTGCGATATGCACATATCACCTCCCTGATGACCCAAAAGTGCTTAGAGAGATAATTCTCGAGGCTAATCCAAACTATGTAATCTCTGAACAATTCAAGAAAATGTATGCATACGTACCATAAACTGCCTCAAAGCAACAAGAGCAAGGAGTCAAAATGCAAGAAGGGTTAAT
>Ga0209755_10001990_pt1 | contig 29335 bp, 28 predicted proteins | sample TergutCo191P1_FD_187301 | JGI IMG/M metagenome (GOLD analysis project Ga0209755, IMG submission 187301) | Cornitermes sp. P1 segment gut microbial communities from Petit-Saut dam, French Guiana - Co191P1 (SPAdes) (version 2) | ecosystem: Host-associated > Arthropoda: Insects > Digestive system...
CTTTGGCCTCGAGGTGAAGCGCCGGATTATGCTTGGTTCATTTGTTCTCTCATCAGGCCACTTTGAGGCTTTTTATAAAAAAGCTCTAAAAGCGCGCGCGATTATAAGTGATACATATGAGGAGCTCTTTAAGCGTTTTGATATGCTCCTGACACCGGTTGCGCCCACTACGGCGTACAAAATAGGTTCAAATATAGATGACCCTGTCAAAATGTACATAGGGGATATCTATACAGTTTCTGTAAACCTAGCGGGTTTGCCGGCTGTAGCGTTGCCATGCGGATTTGACGGCGATGGTATGCCAATAGGGTTTCAGTTAGTCGGCAAAGCCTTTGATGATATGAAGCTCCTTCATGCCGCACAAGTGTTTCAGAAGCATACAGACCATCATACTAAGCCTGCACTAACCGAAACTGAGCCGGCCTTGGGCGTTGGGAGGGAAGTTCTGCCATGAAATGGGAAATAGTAATGGGGATTGAAGTCCACGCTGAACTATCTACTAAATCCAAGATTTTCTGCGGTTGCTCCACAGAATTTGGCGGTGCACCAAACACCAATGTGTGCCCTGTCTGCTCGGGGATGCCGGGGGCATTGCCAGTGTTTAACTATGCTGTTTTGGAATATGCAATCAAACTGGGTTTGACGCTCGGCTGTGAAATCACACGGTTTAGCAAGTTTGACCGAAAGAACTATTTCTATCCCGATTTGCCGAAAGCATATCAGATATCCCAGTTGTACAGCCCAATTTGCACATTAGGCCACTTGAACATAGATGGAGATGGATTTAGTAAATCTATCGGTATCAGTGAGATCCACATGGAAGAGGACGCAGGGAAACTTATTCATAACCTGCAAACAGGAAATACCTTGATGAATTATAACCGTTGCGGTGTGCCACTTTTGGAGATTGTATCGCAGCCTGACTTTAGAAGTGCCGGGGAGGTAATCGCATATCTGGAGAAGCTGCGTGAAATACTGCTATACCTGGACATCTGCGACTGCAAGATGCAGGAGGGCTCCATACGCGCGGATGTAAACATATCGGTCAGGCCGTTTGGTGGGCAGCTTGGAGTCCGCACGGAAATGAAAAATCTAAACTCGTTTAAGGAAATAAGCAGGGCTATAGAATATGAATCAAACCGGCAGATAGAGATTTTGGAAAGTGGCGGGGAAATTGAGCAGGAAACACGGCGCTGGGATGATGCTGTGGGTATGTCCGTCGGTATGCGCTCAAAAGAAAATGCACAAGATTACAGATACTTTCCTGAGCCGGACTTGCTGCCGTTACAGGTTGACGAGAGCCTGATAAAGAAAATAGGGGCCAATCTTCCGGAGCTTGCTCACCAGAAATGTGAGCGGTATATTGCGCAGTTTGGCTTAACAAAATATGATGCAACCCTAATCACAAAGTACAAGAACATAACTATCCTGTTTGAATCCGTGGCCCACTTGAGCGGTGAGCCCGTTGAAGCGGCAAATCTAATAACAGGCGAGCTTATGCGTCTTATGAACAAAACAGGAACACAGCCTGAGGACTTAAAGATAGATTCACAGAAACTTGCGGATTTAATAGCTCTTGTCACGGGCGGCAAAATTAACCGCACTGCGTATAAAGAAACTGTTGAGGCAGTCTATCTCAGCGATGTTGAGCCGAATGCCTATATTGAGGAAAAAGGGCTGCTGATGCTTGCGGATACTGATATAGTTACTAGTGCCGTAAAGTCGGTGCTAGAAGGAAATCCCGACGCTATAGAGGACTATAAGAAAGGCAAAGAAAAAGCCTTTGGATTTCTAATGGGGCAAGTCATGAAAGAACTCCGTGGAGCAGGGGATCCGAAAACAATAAAGGATGTTCTGGAGAAGCTGCTGTAAAGTTTACTTCAGGCCACTTAGGCCTTTGTGTGCCTAAGTAAGACGAAAGGAATGGTCGTAAATATGAATGAACTCATATTAGTTTTGGACTTTGGTGGGCAGTATAAGGAACTTATTGCGCGGTCTGTCAGGGAGTGTGCAGTTTATTCTGAAATTAGGCAGGGCAATATATCTGCCCAAGAAGTTAAAAAACTTGCCCCCATTGGCATTATCCTAACCGGAGGCCCAAATAGCGCATATTTACCGGATTCCCCTAAATGCGACCCCGGTATTTTTTCACTTGGTATACCAATTTTGGGCATATGTTACGGGATGCAGATGATGTGCCATATGCTTGGCGGCGAGGTGAAACAGAGTGGGTACGGTGAGTATGGCACAGTAGCTGCAAATCTTAAAGCCTCAGTTTTGTTTGATGGCGTTGCTCAGAAAAGTACGGTTTTGATGAGCCATAGCGACCTTGTAAGCAAACTTCCAAGCGGTTTTGAAAACATAGCCACAACAGCGCAGTGCCCCAATGCGGCTTGTGAAAACGCTGAGGCTAGGCTATTCGGCCTGCAATTCCACCCTGAAACGTCACTTTGCGCGGATGGTCAGGACATTTTGCGAAACTTTTTATATAAAGTGTGCGGGGCCTCAGGCGACTACAAGCTGGATGGATATATAGAGGGGCAAGTGGAAAGCATACGCGAAAAAGTAGGCGAAAAAGAAGTTTTGCTAGGCCTTTCGGGCGGGGTGGACTCATCTGTTTGTGCGGCACTTCTATCAAAGGCAGTGCCTGGTCAGTTGGCTTGTATTTTTGTAGACCATGGCTTTATGCGTAAAAATGAGGGTGATGAGATAGAAAAAGTTTTTTCTAAGCATAAACTTCGTTTTATACGTGTAAATGCGAGGGAGCGTTTCATTAAAAAGATAAAGGGTGTTACAGAGCCGGAAGCGAAGAGGAAACTTATCGGTGAAGAGTTTATCCGTGTTTTTGAAGAGGAGTCTGCAAAACTCGGGGATATACCTTTTTTGGCGCAGGGGACTATCTATCCTGACATAGTGGAGTCAGGCGGGGCGCACGGTGCTGTTATAAAAAGTCACCATAATGTTGGCGGGCTTCCTGATAATTTAAGTTTTACTGAAATAATTGAGCCTATTTCGGGGCTGTTTAAGGACGAAGTGAGAACCATCGGTAGAAAACTTGGCTTGCCGAAAGTTCTTGTAAACCGCCAGCCGTTTCCGGGTCCGGGCCTTGCAATCCGCATAATGGGAGCCGTTACGGATGAGAAACTTGAGGTCTTGCGTGAAACTGATGCAATTTTACGCGAGGAGCTGGATGGGTCAAGAAATAAACTAGCTCAGTATTTTACAGTGCTGACAGACACCCGTTCTGTGGGTGTAAAGGGCGACTATCGGACGTATGACTATGTAGTTGCGCTTAGGGCGGTAGTGACAGATGATTTTATGACATGTGAATATGCCCCTCTGTCACATGCCGTTTTGAGCCGCATTTCCTCAAGAATCACCAGTGAAATACCTTCAGTGAGCCGTGTCGTCTACGACATCACATCAAAGCCGCCAGGGACGGTGGAATGGGAGTGATGGGTGAAACGGCCTCCGTCAGTCACGTCTACCTCGGCGAAGACATGGAATCCTTGCGAAATTTGTGTTCCAGGACTGCGGCCATTTAACTTTCCCCCAGAGCACCCGCCCGTGTTCGACTAGTCTGTGCACTGCAACAGGTGTTGCGTCATGCGCCTTGGCTATTTTTATTAATATTATTGACAAAAGCGGTTAGAATGGTTAGAATGATTAGTATAGTGTTAGAATGGTGTTAAAATGGTGTTAGAATGTATTAGGTTAAGGGGTGCATCATTTGTTTTTGTCTGAAAATGCAGTGATAGAATTTAAGAGGGAGTACACATCGGATATAATCAAAACCGTCATAGCTTACGCAAACACAAGTGGAGGCACGCTTTATATTGGTGTTGATGACAATGGCGGTGCATATGGCGTGGACGATATTGATGCAACGATGCTAAGAGCAAGTAATACTATTCGTGATAGTGTAAAGCCAGATGTAACCATGTTCGTGGACTATGCGCAAGAAGTAATTGATAACAAGGCGGTTATCAAAATTGTTGTGCAAAAAGGTTCGGCATGTCCGTACTATATTGCCGGTAAAGGTATACGCCCGGAGGGTGTATATGTAAGGCAGGGGGCATCAAGCGTTCCCTCAACAGAAACAGCGATTTTACGAATGATAAAAGAAACTGATGGTGAAAAATTTGAGGAAACTCGCTCGCTTAATCAAGAATTAACTTTTGTCGATGCTGAAAAGGAATTTAAGCTCGAAAATGTTTCCTTCGGAAAAAGTCAGCAAAAAACACTTGGACTGATGAATGCCGATGGGATATATACAAATCTTGGGTTGCTTTTGTCCGATCAATGTGTACACACTGTAAAACTTGCCGTCTTTGAGGGAACAACCAAAGCAATATTCAAAGATAGGCGGGAGTTTTCGGGTTCCTTGCTGAAGCAACTAAACGAAATTTATGAGTTTATTGACCGATATAACCGCATCCGCTCGGAGGTAAACGGGCTGCGGCGTTCAGACAAGAGGGATTACCCGCCCGAAGCAGTGCGGGAAGCGTTGCTAAATGCCCTTGTGCACAAGGATTATGCTTTCAGCGATAGCACACTAATCAGCATTTTCGATAATCGGATTGAATTTGTTTCTATTGGCGGGCTTGTCAGAGGCATAACCTTTGATGATATGATGCTCGGCATTTCAATAGCCCGCAACAAAAACCTTGCCAATGTGTTCTATCGCCTTACGCTGGTAGAAGCCTATGGTACGGGAATGCCAAAAATCATGCAGAGCTATGAGGGGTTTGCAGTTAAGCCAAAAATTGAAGTCACTGACAACGCCTTTAGGATTACTTTGCCGAATACCAATGAAGTTTCTGAAAGAGCCTTGTTGAGCGAAAATGAGAGTGTGGCGTTAGATTTGCTCAAAGATAAGGATTTCATTGTCAGAAAGGATATAGAATTGGCATTAGCCGTATCGCAGACAATGGCAGGTCGCGTTCTGAAGGACTTGCTGAGCAAAGGCGAGATTAGGGCTGTAGGCAGTGGGAAGAATACAAAGTATGTCTTGAACAAATAAATTCGCGTAGGAAGTATACTGCGACCAAGAAAAGTAGTTTAATAGACAGGAGTTGAAGAGTATGTTTGGTAGAGGATATTCCTGCCGAATTGAGTCCAATTTACTCTGCTTAAATATAAATAAGTTCTCTTATGTTCGGCCAGTCTGAACAGAAATTAGTGGGGATTGGAGATTCACATTTGTTAGTATTGTCCAATTGATTTGATTTGAATAAAAAAGTATACTAGGTATGCTACTTAGTAGTTGAACAAAGGCGTTCATCAAATGATGTCCAGCAAGTTCGGCGGCTTACAAAGCTGCCGGCTGTATTAAAGGCACATCCTGTGATGAGCGCCTTTTCTTGCGTAAAAATGCTTTTTGGAGGCACTATGCTTAAAGTAATCAGTGGAAAAGTCAGGGATGTTTTTGAGGTTTCTGAAAATAGGCTAGTCATTGTAACGTCAGATAGGATTTCTGCTTTTGATATGGTACTGCCTAAGCTGGTGGAGGGTAAGGGTGAAATTTTAAGTGCAATTTCACTTTTTTGGTTTGATTACACTAAGGATATTGTCCAAAACCACATTATCTCAAGCGATTTGGGTGATATGCCGGCTTTCTTCCAGAGCGAAGAGTATGAAGGGCGGACTGTGCTGGTAAAGAAACTAAAAATGGTGAACTTCGAATGTGTTGTAAGAGGCTACATGTTCGGGCATCTGTGGGAGGGGTATAATAAGGACCGTACCTTCTGTGGAGAGGCAATTGCAGGGGAGTATCAGCTTGCTCAAAAACTTGAAGCACCGATTTTCACTCCGTCGACGAAGGCGCAGGAATCTCATGATGAGTATGTGTCATACAAGCATTTTGAGGAAGGTGCCGGAAGGGAGCTTGCGGCAAAAATTAGGGATATTAGCTTGAGCCTGTACAGTAAATGCTATGATTATGCGCTTAGCAAGGGGCTTATTATAGCAGATGCAAAGTTTGAGTTTGGGCTTGATGCCGATGGTGAACTGGTTTTGGCGGATGAGTTGTTTACTCCTGATTCGAGCAGGTTTTGGAGCTTGGACGAATATGAGGTGGGTGTATCTCCTAAAAGTTTTGATAAGCAGTATTTGAGGGACTGGCTTGAAAATAACAAGCTCGGCGGAAAAATGCAAATTGATAATGTGCCTGATGAGGTTTTGAAAAAAACGGCAGGTAAGTATGAGGAATGCTTGAAAAAACTCACAGAAAGGGGAAATTAGATGTTAACAGCAGTTGTGGGTATAAACTGGGGTGATGAGGGCAAGGGGCGGATGGTTGACCTTTTGAGTGAATCATACGGCATTATTTGCCGGTATCAGGGGGGAAACAATGCAGGGCATACTGTAATTAATGATAAGGGCAAATTTGTCTTAAACCTTCTGCCGTCGGGAATCCTCAGAGAGAGCACCGTGAATGTGATGGGGCCGGGCATGGTTATTGACCTTAAACATTTGGCGGGTGAAATTAAAAACCTTACTGACTGCGGAATTAAAATAACCCCGGAGAATCTGAAAATAAGCGATAAAGCCCATATTTGCATGCCGTACCACATTACCCAGGATATTTGCGAGGAGGACCGCCTCGGTGACAAAAAATATGGCTCAACCAGGCGGGGCATTGCTCCTGTCTACGGGGATAAGTACATGAAAAAAAGCCTCCGCATGGAAGATTTGCAAGACATGAAGGCTGCTCAGGAGAGGCTTGAAGAAATAATAGAGTGGAAAAATTTGACCTTAAAGGGCTATGGGGAGCAGGTAGAGCTAAGGTCTGTTTTGGCCTGGCTTGAGAGGTACTACCAAGAAGTTGCACCATTTGTCACTGACACATCTGAGTTTCTGGCAAATGAAGCCGGGAAAGGCAGCGATATAATGTTTGAGGCGCAGCTTGGGGCACTTCGTGATATAGACTATGGTATTTACCCGTTTACGACCTCCTCGCAGACTCTCGCAGCGTATGCGGCGATAGGGGCGGGAGTACCTGGTGTGAAGCTGGACAATGTTATCGGGGTCACCAAAGCCTTTTCAAGCTGCGTAGGCGAAGGGCCGTTTATGGCAGAGTTTTTTGGAGAGCAGGCAAATGCGCTTCGCGAGGCAGGCGGGGAATATGGCGCGGCGACAGGCAGGCCGCGGCGGGTGGGTGCTTTTGATGTTCCAGCCAGCAAATATGGAGTAAGAATGCAAGGCGCTACTACCCTGGCGCTTACAAAAATGGATGTGCTGTCATATATGGAGCAAATACCCATATGCACAGCATATGAAATTGACGGTGTAAGGACAGATAAATTTCCATCGGGGGACAGGCTTTTAAGGGCGGTGCCGGTGTATGAATATTTAGAAGGCTTTAGAACCGATATCTCAAAGTGCAAAAGTGCAAGTCAGCTTCCAAAAGCCGCGCTGGAATATGTCCGCTATATAGAAACTGCGGTGGGCTGTCCCATAAAATATGTATCAGTCGGCCCCGGAAGAGATGAATATTTGGAGTTAGAATAAACTATGGATAACGAAGGACATATGGAATTTGAGCAGAAACTTCGTGAGGAATGCGCCGTTTTTGGTTGCAGCCTCAAAACAGACGAGGCAGTTGGCATAACATATAACAGCCTTCTTTCATTGCAGCACAGGGGCCAGGAAGGTGCAGGGATTGCGGTTGTGGGAGAGAACTTGTTTGTGTGCCATAAAGATGTAGGGCTGGTCAGCGAGGTGTTTTCAAAGCGTGTATTGGAAAAAATCCCGCCGAGCCGTATTGCTCTGGGGCATGTGAGGTATTCGACTACGGGCGGTAATGTGAGGGAAAATTGCGGGCCATTTATTACTGAGTATCTAACAGGGAGAATTGCGACTGCTCACAACGGGAACATAACTAATGCGCAGGAACTTCGGTACCAGCTTAAAACTCAGGGCCTAAACTTTAACTCGTCGAGTGATAGTGAAGTTATTTCATCGCTGATAGCCTTTTATGCCATGAACTGCAAGAGTGTTTTACAAGGCATTGTAATGGCTGCAAATGATTTAAGGGGAGCCTTCTCAATAGTTTTAGCCGATAGCGAAAACAGGCTCATTGCCATCCGGGACCCAAATGGATACAGGCCTCTCTGCATTGGGAAAAGCGGGCTCGGCTTTGCGGTTGCCTCTGAAAGCTGCGCACTGGAGGCTTGTGGGTTTGAGTTTATACGCGATGTTTTGCCGGGGGAAGTAATAGCTTTTGAAAAAGGGGCGCTTGTAAGCGAAGGGGTGAAATTAGCCGAACCTGCTATAAGAGGCGGGCTTTGCATATTTGAGTATGTATATTTTTCGCGGCCCGACTCAACTGTTGACGGTCTGAGCGTATATGAAGCCAGGCACAATATGGGGCGCATACTGGCGGAGGAATTTCCTGTTGAGGCCGATATAGTTTGCGGTGTGCCCGACTCAGGGCTTGAAGCTGCACAGGGGTATAGTGAGTACAGCGGAATCCCCGTAATGTCAGGGTTTGTAAAAAACAGATACATAGGAAGAAGTTTTATTTATCCGACTCAGAGCGAGCGGGACAGTGCGGTTAGGCTAAAACTAAACCCTCTCACCGCCAATGTAAAAGGCAAACGGATTGTGCTGGTAGACGATTCAATTGTGCGAGGCACAACATCTGAAAGGATTGTGTCCAGCTTAAAACTAGCGGGTGCAAAGCAGGTGCATATGCGCATCTCATCGCCTCCATTCCGGCACACATGCCACTTTGGAACCGATATAGATAATGAAGACAAGCTAATTGCAAACAATATGTCAATAGATGAAATTAGGCAGAAAATCGGGGCAGACAGCTTAGGGTATATAAGCATTGACGGCTTGAGGAAAGCCTGCAACAAATGCAGCCTGTCATTTTGCACGGCCTGCTTTACAGGACATGTAGACGGTGTGGCTACATCAAAGCACATTTTTGAACTGGAGGGAAATCAATGTCAACAAAAGCATATCTAGTACTTGAAAACGGAAAAATATTCGAGGGCAGCTATTTCGGCGCACAGGGCGATATAACAGGGGAAATTGTTTTTACAACCGGTATGACTGGGTATTTAGAAACCCTTACTGACCCTAGTTACCACGGTCAAATTGTGTTACAGACTTTCCCTCTTATAGGTAACTACGGTGTAATTCCCGCTGACTTTGAAAGTTCATCAATCGGCCCTATTGCATACATAACAAAATGCCCGTGTCAAGATCCTTCAAATTTTCGCAGTGAAGGCAGTCTTGGCACCTTTTTAGATCAGCGCGGAATTATCGGCATTTGCGATATTGACACAAGGGCACTGACTAAGATGATCCGTGAAAATGGTGTCATGAACGGAAAGATAATGAAAGAAAAGCCGGATGAGAGGGACATGGCAGAGATAAAATCATACTTTGTCGAAAAGCCGATTGCAAAAGTTTCAATAAGTGAAAAGAAGCTGGCAAAAGCACAGTCTTCGAAATTTACAGTCGCCCTCATGGATTTTGGTGCAAAGGAAAATATTAGGCGTGAACTAATCCAGCGTGGATGTGATGTGTGGAGCTTTCCATACAGCAGCACTCCCGAGGAGATTTTAAGCGTCAGCCCTGATGGCATTATGCTCTCTAATGGCCCGGGAGATCCTAAGGACAACATGGATATTGTAGAAACAATAAGAGCACTTTTGAAGGAAAATGTACCGATGTTCGGCATATGTATGGGCCATCAGCTCTTGGCCCTTGCAAGCGGCTTCAAAACAGGAAAGCTGAAGTTTGGGCACAGGGGGGCAAACCAGCCTGTCAAAGATCTGATTGAAGGCAGATGCTATATAACATCACAGAATCACGGCTACCAAGTCCTATCGGATAGTATGGATGAAAGCATTGCCGAGGAATGGTTTGTAAATGTAAATGACGGGTCAAATGAGGGGATAATTTACAAAAATGCTCCGGCGTTTTCGGTTCAATTTCACCCTGAAGGCTGTGGCGGCCCGCAGGACACAGGATATTTGTTTGACAAATTTATTAAGCTAATGGAGGAAAGACGGGGGTGTTAACAGCATGAGCGAAGGGACAAAAGAGATAACTTTTACAAAAATGCATTCCTGCGGCAACGACTATATATATGTAAACGGCTTTGAGCATGATATACCGCAGCCCTCTGCCCTGGCTATTTATCTCTCGGACAGGAATTTTGGAGTGGGTGGCGACGGGCTTATCTTAATCATGCCGTCGGAAATTGCCGATGCCAAGATGAGGATATTCAACCTTGACGGCAGTGAGGGGAAAATGTGTGGAAACGGCATACGCTGTGTTGCTAAATACCTATATGACAACCGGATTGCAGAAAAGACGCAGATTACGGTAGAAACCCTCAGTGGTGTTAAAACCATTGATTTGATAATTGAAAATGGACAGCTTTCAAAAATTAAGGTCGATATGGGCGCAGCGGTCCTGGAGGCTTCCGAGATACCTGTAAACCTTCCCGGAGGACATGTCGTTGACAGGCAGGTCCAGTGCGGCGGAGAGCCGTACAACATAACTTGTGTCAGTATGGGCAACCCCCACGCTGTCATTTTCTGCGAGGATGCCGAGGCGGTAAATCTTGCCCAAATAGGGCCTAAAATCGAAAAAGACCCGTTATTTCCAGAGCAGGTCAATGTAGAGTTTGTGGAAGTTATATCCGAAAACCATCTCAAAATGAGCGTTTGGGAGCGGGGCAGCGGAGCCACACTAGGCTGTGGGACAGGGGCATGTGCGGCCGCTGTGGCAGCAACCTTAAATGGCTTTTGTAAGAAGAATACAGACATAAGGGTGCGCCTTCCCGGGGGAGAGGTAATAGTAAATTATACGGACGAAACAGTATTTTTGACAGGAGATGCTGTCAAGGTTTTTGAGGGAGCGGTGAAAATATGACAAAATTTATTTTTGTAACAGGCGGTGTTGTATCAGGTCTGGGAAAGGGTATCGCTGCGGCAAGTTTGGGCAGGCTTCTCAAGCAGCGGGGGCTTAGGGTAGCTGCGCAGAAGCTGGATCCCTATATGAATGTCGATCCGGGCACAATGAGCCCTTTTCAGCATGGGGAGGTGTTTGTCACCGATGATGGAGCTGAGACGGACTTGGACCTGGGTCATTATGAGAGGTTTATTGATGAGAACCTCACAAAACACAGCAGCTTGACAGCGGGTAAAGTATACTCAAATGTGTTAAAGCATGAGCGTGAGGGGGCATACCTTGGGGCAACTGTGCAAGTGATTCCGCATGTTACAGAGGAAATCAAAAACTTTATTTATGCCGGGGCTAAAAGCAGCGGGGCAGATGTTCTTATTACGGAGATTGGCGGGACTACAGGCGATATTGAAAGCCAGCCGTTTTTGGAAGCTATACGCCAAATTTCTCTGGAAGTTCAGGCCTGCTTGTTTATACATGTCACGCTTATTCCGTACCTAAAAGCATCAGGGGAGCACAAATCTAAGCCGACACAGCATTCGGTTAAGGAGCTTCGTGCAATAGGCATAACGCCTAACATAATAATAACCAGGGCAGATGAACCGCTGAGCCCCGGTATAAGAGAAAAAATATCACTTTTTTGCAATGTGAAGCCTGATTGTGTTATCGAAAACATGACCTTGCCGTGCCTCTACGAGGCTCCGCTCATGCTGCACGAAAATGGCTTAGACCAAGTTGTCTGCCGCGAACTTAAAATAGACGCGCCCGGTCCCAACTTGAGTGAATGGAAGGGTATGCTTGAGAAGATTAGAAATAGGGATAGAAGTTTGGACATTGCTATTGTCGGGAAATATGTAGAGCTGCACGATGCCTATCTTTCTCTTGTGGAGAGCCTTAATCACGCGGGCTTTGAAATCGGCGTTGAGATTAATGTCAGGTGGCTGGACAGTGAAGATATAACAGATGAAACCGCAGAGGCTTTGCTGGGTGGCGTAGACGGGGTTGTTATTCCCGGCGGATTCGGCGACAGGGGTATAGATGGAAAAATAAGCGCATGCAAGTACGTCCGTGAGAACAACATACCCTTTTTGGGGATTTGCCTGGGTATGCAGATTGCCGTAATTGAATTTGCCAGAAATTTGTGCGGTTTGGAAACTGCGCATTCGGCGGAGTTTGATGAAGATGCGGATCACAGGGTTATTGATATAATGCAAAATCAAGTGGGTATGATTGGCAGCGGCGGAACAATGCGCCTGGGGGCTTATCCGTGCAAAATTAAAAGCGGTTCAGTTTTGGAGAAAATATATTCAAAGTCAGAAATATCCGAAAGACATAGGCACCGCTTTGAATTTAACAATAATTATCAAACTTTGCTGGAGAATAGCGGGATGTCGGTATGCGGGACTTCCCCGGATTCCACGCTGGTTGAAGCAGTGGAACTGCCTGACAAAGATTTTTTTGTAGGGGTTCAATTTCATCCGGAGTTTAAGAGCCGCCCAAACAAGCCGCATCCGCTGTTTCTGGGGCTTCTAAACGCATCACTGAAGAAACGGGGCTAAGAGATTGACTATAAATAAAAATTATTTGAACCTAGCTGAGAGCTACTTGTTTTCGACCATTGCAAAGAAAGTTCGTGAGCATCAGGAACAGTTTCCTAATGCGGAGATAATACGCCTTGGGATCGGCGATGTAACCCTGCCGCTGGCACCGGCCGTAGTAAGCGCTATGAGGCAAGCAGTTGAAGAGATGGGGGCGGGCGAAACATTCCGTGGGTATGGCGATGAGCAGGGATATGATTTTCTAAGGCAGGCCATACAGGGGTATTATAAAGGGAAAAATGTATCCCTTGATGAGCAGGAAATATTTATAAGCGATGGGGCAAAAAGCGATTTGGGCAATATTCTTGACATTTTTGAAGCTGAGAATACCGTGCTCATTCCCAATCCTGTTTACCCTGTTTATGTGGATACAAATATTATGGCGGGCAGAAAAATCATTTACATGGACGGTAATGAAGGCAATAACTTTTTGCCATTGCCGGACGAGAGTGTCAAAGCAGACATAATCTATTTGTGTTCACCGAATAATCCGACAGGTGCGCTATATAATAGGGAGCAGCTTGAGTGCTGGGTCAAATATGCACTAAGTAACGGTGCTGTGATCCTTTTCGATAGTGCATATGAAATATTTATACGCTCAGAAGGCTACCCGACGAGCATATATCAGATTGACGGGGCGAAAAACTGCGCAATTGAATTTTGTTCTTTTTCAAAGACTGCCGGCTTTACCGGCACCAGATGTGGGTATACCATTGTGCCGAAGGAACTTATTAGTGACGGCGTACCGCTAAACAGGCTTTGGCTGCGCAGGCAAACCACCAAGTTCAATGGCGTGCCATATATAGTGCAAAGAGGCGCTGAAGCTGTGTTCTCGTCGGCTGGGCAAGCGCAAATACGCAGCAGCATTGAATATTATATGCAAAATGCACGTGTAATATCAGGCGTGCTCTCTGAACTTGGAATCTGGCACACCGGCGGAGAGAATGCCCCATATATATGGCTCAAATGCCCCGGCGGAATGTCCTCATGGGAGTTTTTCGATATTATGCTTGAAAAAGCAGGTGTCGTAGGTACGCCCGGAGCAGGGTTTGGCGATAATGGCGAAGGCTTTTTCAGGCTCAGCGCCTTTGGAAACAGTGACAGTACAGCTTTGGCTATGGAGAGGATTAAGTCTTTTGCAAAAAGCGGGCTTTGAGATAGTGCCCAGGGCCTGAAAAGACGGTAATCCATGGCTTTTGCTTAAATTGCGGCATTAGTTTTTGATAGTCATATTGACGATAAAAACTATACATGTTGTCTAAATTACGTGGATTTTTTACATTGACTAAAATCGGAAAAATATAGTAAGCTAATATTCGAACAAAGGTGTTCATCGGTCCGGGGAAAGCCCGCTGATGAGCACCTTTTTTTGTTGGAGGAACAATATGCTAAGAGAAGGTGAATTTAGAATACCATCAGGCTGTGCCATATCGGGGGTCATTGACAAAACCGGTAAAAGATTTAGCGGGGGAACTATTGTAGACTCTATTGCCGTTATGCGTGAGCGCTCAAATGGCCTGGGAGGCGGATTTGCGGGGTATGGGATATACCCTGAATATAAAGATTATTATGCGCTGCACGTGTTTTATGACACGCAGAAGTCAAAGGCTGAGTGCGAAGATTTTCTAGACAGGCATTTTGACATAATAAACTTGTCCAAAATACCGACGGCAAAAATAAAAGAAATCACAGATGAACCACTGATTTGGCGTTACTTTGTAACCCCGCTGCCGACAAAACTTGCGGAAAGCCAGATGGAAGAAAGCGAATTTACCGCGAGATGTGTCTTTAGAATTAATACCCAGTTTGACGGGGTTTATGTATTTTCGAGCGGAAAAAATATGGGTGTATTCAAAGCAGTAGGTTTTCCTGAAGATGTTGGAAGGTTCTACCGCTTGGAAGAATATGAAGGCTGGTGCTTTACAGCCCACGGCCGTTATCCGACAAACACACCCGGCTGGTGGGGCGGGGCACATCCCTTTGCGCTTTTAGGCTACTCAGTTGTACATAATGGAGAAATTTCGTCTTATGATGCCAATAGGCGCAACATAGAAATGTTTGGATATAAATGCACTTTGCAAACGGATACAGAGGTAATCACCTACATAATTGACTATCTTCACAGAAAAAAAGGTCTTACATTAACTGAAATTTCATCGGTTATTGCAGCGCCGTTCTGGCAGGAAATAAGAGCGATGGAGCCTGAGATTAGGCAGAAACACGAATATTTGCGGACTATGTTTTCAGCGCAGCTTATAACTGGCCCGTTTTCAATTCTAGTCGGGTTTGACGGTGGGCTTATGGCGCTTAACGACAGGCTCAAGCTGCGGAGCATGGTTGTAGCTGAAAAAGGCTCTAAGGTATTTATATCCAGTGAAGAAGCGGCGATTAGGGTTATGGAGCCTGAGATAGAGAAAATCTGGTCTCCGCGCGGCGGAGAGCCTGTGATAATAAAGTTAAATGATGAAGTCGTCAGGGGATAGTTATGAATTTTATTTATCCGGAAAATGAGATTGTTAGAAATGAAAAAAGATGCAACTTATGCCGCGTTTGTGATACTCAGTGCAGCTACGGTGCTCATGAGTTTGATGAGCAGTCTGGGCAGCTTAATAGCGATGACAGAAAATGCGTAAACTGTCAAAGATGTGTGGTTTTATGCAAGCAGATGGCACTGAAAATAGTTCCGTCCGGCAACAAGTATAAAGAAAATTACAATTGGCGCGAGCAGACTATAAAAGAAATTTTCAGACAAGCCGACAGCGGCGGGGTTTTGCTATCAGGCATGGGAAATCCAGGGGATTTCAAGGTGTACTTTGATAAGATAGTGTTAAATGCCTCACAAGTGACAAACCCGTCTATCGACCCGCTTAGGGAGCCTATGGAAACACGTGTGTCCCTGGGTGCGCTGCCGAGGGACATTGAGCGTGACGGGAAAGGTCAGCTTGTGAACAACCTCCCCCCGAGGATTAATCTTTCAATGCCTGTTATGTTTGCGGCCATGAGCTACGGGTCTATTAGCTTAAATGCCCACAAAAGCCTTGCAGCAGCGGCACAGGAGATGGGAGTTTTGTACAACACAGGCGAGGGCGGATTGCACGGGGATATGTACAGCTATGGCGGTAATACTGTTGTACAAGTCGCCTCAGGACGCTTTGGTGTCCATCCTGATTATTTGCGCAGCGGCGTGGCAATTGAAATTAAAATGGGACAGGGCGCAAAGCCGGGCATTGGCGGACATTTGCCCGGAACAAAAATTGTGGGTGATATCTCACTCACGAGAATGATTTCAGAGGGCAGTGATGCCATATCTCCGGCACCGCATCACGATATATATTCGATTGAAGATTTACGTCAGCTTATTTACTCATTAAAAGAGGCGACAGGCTACACGAAACCAATAATTGTAAAAGTTGCGGCTGTAAATAATATTGCAGCCATTGCCAGCGGGATTGCAAGAAGCGGTGCGGATATTATCGCCCTTGACGGTTTTAGGGGCGGCACTGGGGCTGCGCCGACACGTATCCGCGACAACGTGGGCATCCCGGTGGAATTAGCTCTTGCAAGTATTGACCGGATCCTGAGGGATGAAGGCATACGCAACAATGTTTCAATAATTGTTGGAGGGAGCATACGCAGCAGCTCTGATGTTGTAAAGGCAGTGGCTCTGGGCGCGGACAGTGTATATATCGGTACAGCAGCGCTTATTGCAATGGGGTGTCATTTGTGCAGAAGCTGTTATACAGGAAAATGCAACTGGGGCATAGCTACACAAATACCGGAGCTGACAAAGAGGCTAAAGCCAAGCGTTGCACAGAAGCGGCTCGTTAATCTCTTGACAGGGTGGAAGCACGAAATAGAGGAGATGATGGGTGGCATGGGGATAAATTCAATTGAGAGCTTAAAGGGCAACCGCCTCATGCTCAGAGGCGTTGGGCTAAGCGAGAGGGAACTTGAAGTATTAGGCATAAAACATGCAGGAGAATGATTAATGAACGAAAGATATGAGTTAAACAAAAATCTGGCCCAAATGCTTAAAGGCGGGGTCATAATGGATGTTACAACACCGGAGCAGGCAGCCATAGCGGAGCGGGCGGGAGCCTGTGCGGTTATGGCTCTTGAGCGGATTCCTGCTGATATCAGGGCAGCAGGCGGTGTTTCCCGCATGAGCGATCCGCTTATGATACGCGGGATTCAAGAAACTGTTACGATTCCTGTTATGGCTAAATGCAGAATAGGGCATTTTGCAGAAGCACAAATTTTGGAAGCAATCGAAATAGATTATATTGATGAGAGTGAAGTTCTATCTCCGGCAGATGATAAATACCATATTGATAAATCCAAATTTGCGGTGCCGTTTGTATGCGGTGCAAAAGACTTAGGTGAGGCGCTAAGGCGCATAAACGAAGGTGCGTCTATGATAAGGACAAAGGGCGAACCCGGAACAGGGGATATAGTGCAAGCAGTCAGGCATATGCGCATGATGCAAAGCGGGATCCGCAGGCTGACCTCAATGAGGGAAGATGAGCTATATGATGCGGCAAAAGAGTTGCAGATCCCATATGACCTTGCCCTGTATGTCCGTGAAAACGGAAAGCTGCCTGTAGTAAACTTTGCTGCCGGAGGCATCGCCACCCCTGCGGATGCGGCGCTCATGATGCAGCTAGGGGCAGAAGGTGTTTTCGTAGGTTCAGGCATTTTCAAATCAGGAAATCCAGAAAAACGCGCCTCGGCAATAGTAAAGGCTGTGACAAACTATAATGATTCAAAGCTGGTTGCAAAGCTCTCGGAAGATTTGGGAGAGGCAATGGTAGGCATAAATGAAGGTGAAATAACCCTGCTGATGGCAGAGCGCGGTAAATGAGAATAGGTGTCTTAGCGCTTCAAGGCGCATTTGCAGAGCATATAAAAAAACTTGATGAGCTGGATGTTGAGAGCTTTGAGATAAGACAGCTAGGGGATATAAAAAAGCCCTTTGACGGGCTAATACTTCCCGGCGGGGAAAGCACTGTTATGGGGAAGCTGCTGCGTGATTTGGAGCTGCTTGAGCCTCTGAAAGCCTTGATTTGTGACGGGATGCCAGTGTTTGGGACATGCGCGGGCCTTTTGCTCCTGGCAAAAGACTTCTCTGGAGAAGGAACGCCGGTATTTTCGAGCATGGATATAAAGGCCAGGCGTAATGCTTATGGCCGTCAACTCGGGAGCTTCTGTGCAAATGCGGATTTTCTCGGGGTTGGAAATATTCAAATGACATTTATAAGAGCACCCTATATCGAAAGCGCAGGGGCGGATGTTACGGTGCTTTCGGAAACAGGCGGGCATATAGTGGCAGCAACACAGGGCAAACAGCTTGTTACAGCTTTTCACCCTGAACTAAATGAAGGTCACGGTATACACAAATATTTTTTGGAAGAGTTGAGGTAAGCACATGAATGTATCTGCACTTAAAGTAGGCGGCTTTATGGAGCTAAACGAGAAAATCCGTAGCGCAGATAGCGATGTCCACATAACTGATTGTTGTGGGCAGCGCTTTATGGGCACAGCGCTTGCGAAAGGTAAAAAACTTACAATAACAGGCACTCCGGGCAATGCTGCCGGAGCTTACCTAAATGGCGGAGTTATTGAAGTAATTGGAAATGTTCAAGATGCTGTAGGCGATACAATGAACCTCGGCAAGATAATTGTGCACGGAAATGCCGGGGATGCTCTTGGTTATGCTATGCGGGGCGGTAATATTTTTATCCGCGGAAATGCAGGGTATAGAGCGGGAGTGCATATGAAAGCGTATAAAGACTTAAAGCCGGTGATAGTAATAGGTGGCAGTGCAGGGAGCTTCCTGGGGGAGTATTTGGCAGGGGGCCTTCTTGTGGTGCTTGGAATTGGAGCTGAAGAAACGCTGCCTGTGGGTAACTTTATTGGAACAGGTATGCATGGGGGCGAAATTTTTATCAGGACGAAGAAAAAAATTGCCGATTTGCCTGCGCAGGTGGCTGTAAATGCAGCAACACAGGACGATTTAGCTCGGATAAAACCGCATATAATGGAGTTCGCCGAATTATTTGAAGTGGAGCTTGAGTCTTTGCTTGAAGATAATTACTATATATTAACCCCAAACACACAAAACCCTTATCATCTAATGTATGTAGCGAATTAACAACAAAAGATTAACAGGAGGAAATTAAGCATGAACAACGTACCAGAATTATTTGCAAGCTGTGTCTTTAATGACAAAGTTATGAGGGCGAAGCTGCCCAAGGACACCTACAAGGCGCTGAAAAAAACTATGAAGATGGGCACCCACTTGGAGCTGGATATAGCTAATGAGGTGGCTAATGCAATGAGGGAATGGGCCGTGGAAAAAGGTGCAACGCACTTTACCCACTGGTTTCAGCCGATGACAGGCATTACAGCAGAAAAGCACGATAGCTTCATTGAGCCTGATGGCGAAGGTGCGGCCATAATGTCATTTTCAGGCAAAGCACTTGTCAAGGGAGAGCCGGATGCTTCAAGTTTCCCCTCAGGCGGGCTGAGGGCTACATTTGAGGCGAGGGGATATACAGTTTGGGATATAACCTCATACGCATTTATAAAGGATGGAACTCTTTGCATCCCCACTGCGTTTTGTTCATATTCAGGTGAGGCACTTGATAAGAAAACCCCGCTTCTGCGCTCGATGGAGGCAATCAACACACAGGCTCTTCGCATTCTAAAGCTGTTTGGAAATACGTCTGCGACAAGGGTGAGCTCAGATGTAGGCCCTGAGCAGGAATATTTTCTCGTTGACAAAGAAGTGTTTTTGAAAAGGCCTGACTTGGTGTTTACAGGGCGTACCCTGCTTGGTGCGCGCCCGCCAAAAGGGCAGGAGCTTGACGATCATTATTTCGGCAGCCTAAAACCCAGAGTTTCCGCATTTATGAAGGAATTGGACGAAGAACTCTGGAAACTTGGGATTTATATTAAGACAAAGCACAATGAAGTAGCTCCCGGGCAGCATGAATTTGCCCCTATTTATACAACCACAAACATTTCGACTGACCAAAATCAAATCGCAATGGAACTTCTAAAGAGTGTCGCAGATAAGCACAACTTGGCGTGCCTGCTTGCTGAAAAGCCCTTTGCAGGCGTCAATGGTAGCGGTAAGCACAACAACTGGTCCATGTCTACAGATACCGGCATTAATCTTCTTGAGCCGGGACATACCCCCCATGAAAACGCACAGTTTTTGCTGTTTCTGGTCGCCGTCATAAAGGCCGTCAATGAATATCAGGAGCTCATTAGGATTTCAGCAGCAAGTGCAGGAAATGATCACCGCCTGGGGGCAAATGAAGCCCCGCCGGCCATAGTTTCCATATTCCTGGGTGATGAACTCACGGGGATACTAGAAGCCCTGGATGCCGGAACGGACTATGAGGGGGTTGAGAAGTATCAGATGGAGATAGGTGTCACCGCATTGCCGCATTTTCCTCAAGATACTACAGACCGCAACAGAACTTCGCCATTTGCGTTTACAGGAAATAAGTTTGAGTTTCGTATGCTGGGCTCATCATTCTCAATCGCCGGGCCAAACATAGTCTTAAACACCGCGGTTGCCGAAGCTCTGTGTCAATTAGCTGATAAACTTGAAGCCTCGAAGAATTTTGCAAAGGATTTGCAAGCGCTTATCAGAAGCACTTATCATGATAATAAGCGCATTGTGTTCAACGGAAACAACTACTCGGATGAGTGGGTTGTGGAGGCGAAAAAGCGTGGGCTTTCAAACCTCAAAACTACAACGGAGGCACTGCCCAAGCTAATTATGGAAAAGAATATTAAGCTGTTTGATAAGCACAATGTTCTTACGGAAGTAGAGGTGCATTCCCGCTACGAAATTTTTGTTGAGGAATACTGCAAAACCCTGCAAATAGAGAGCCTTTCAATGATCTCAATGGTTAAGGGCGGTGTCATCCCCGCCTGTGTCGCCTACCAGAATGAGCTGGCTAAACTGCTGGAGAGAAAAAGGGATCTGGGTGGGTTTGATGCGACGTTGGAGGAGAGCTTGCTAGAGCGTATTTCAAAGCTCTGTGCCGGGCTGCTTACGAAGCTAGATGCGCTTGAGAGTGCTGCTCAAAGTGCCTTGGCTGTTAAGGATCTTCTCAAACAAGCGCAGGCTTACCGCAAGAACGTATTCAAAGCGATGGAGGAGTTAAGGGCCACTGTTGATGAGCTCGAAACTCTTGTTGCGAAGGAGCTCTGGCCGTTCCCGTCATATGGCGACTTGCTCTTTAGCGTGGTGTAGGATCCGTTCCGTTATATCTCGATTTTTGGTTCCTTTGGGTTGCGGCGGTAGAGGACAAATCTGCCGCCGATGACCTGGACGACTTCTGCGTGTGTTTTTTCTGCAAGCTCCTGTGCTGCTTCGGCCGCTGTGAGCGGTGAGGATTTTAGCACACGCAGTTTAATTAGTTCGCGGGCTGTGAGAGCCTCGTTTATTTGTGTGATAGTTTCTGCGCTTATGCCGGCCTTGCCTACCTGAAATATGGTGTCGTAAGTGTTTGCGACTGAGCGCAGTTTTGCTCGTTGTTTTGAAGTTATCATTAATTTATCTCCTTTTGAACTTCAGATAAGCATAACGCAATAATAAATAGCTGTCAACAATGTCAACAAAATAACTTTCTTGCGGGTGGCGGTGCTAAGCCATCCGCTAAACCATCCGCCGGACACGGGCGGGTGCTCTGTGAAAAAGTGAAACGGCCTCCGTCAGCCACGTCTACTCTGGTAGAAACTTGGAACCATAGGCAAAACTTGTGTTCCAGGACTGCGGCCGCTTAACTTTCCCACAGAGCACCCGCCCGTGTCCGGCTGGTCTGAGGGAATTTGACGAAGCGGGCACTTGAAGGTATACTAAACCGTATGAATTCAAGGGTGGGTATCCTGATGCTACGCCCTCGTAGGCGAAAAAAATAAAACGAAAGAGGCAGCTTGATGAAAAGAAAGATAATATCTCCCCTTCTTGCCATTGTAGTTCTCATCCCATTATTATCAGCCTGCTCTACAGAAAACACAGACTGGCAATTGCCCGCAGGTGACGACTGGGGCGGACAGGTTTTGGATATGAGAAGGCCTACTATTGCAGTTAATGGCGATTCTAGCTTTGCGGTTTTAGATGATGGCAGCTTGTGGGCATGGGGACACAATCGCTTTGGGCAACTAGGTATGGGTACGTTCACGGATGAGCCCATATTAGTTCCCACAAGAGTGAAGGACGATGTAGCAGCCATATATGGTAGTGCCTTGTCTACAATGGCAATCACAAGTGACGGAGGTTTGTGGACATGGGGCAGAAATCAATTCGGACAACTAGGAGACGGTACAACCGAAAATAGGGCAGAGCCGATTAGGATAATGGATGATGTGGTTGAAGTGGCAGGTGTGGCAAGAGTTACATTGGCTCTTAAAAGTGACGGGAGTCTGTGGGTATGGGGCACCAACGAATATGGGCAGTTCGGTAATGACGAAATAGATTACAGCCTCACTCCTGTAAAAATAATGCAGGATGTGACTGCGATAGCTGTGGGAGACAGGCATGCAGCAGTTATAAGGTATGATGGCAGTTTGTGGACATGGGGAGGGAATAATAGTGGTCAATTAGGAAATGGCACAAAAAATGATAGCAATATCCCTATAAGAATTAAAGAAGATGTTATTGCAGTTTCAGCTGGTGGGTGGGGAACCGCAGTGATTCAATCCGACAGAAGTTTATGGAGATGGGGAGATAATACGTTTGGACAAATAGGTGACGGTACAACTACAGATAGAGATATTCCCATGAAAATAATGGAAGATGTGGCGTTTATATCTACTGGCTCAAGCGTGACAATGGCAATAAGAACTGATGGAACACTTTGGTCATGGGGAGTAAGCTTCGGCACTCTTGGATTTGAGAATAACCATGTTGGAAGAAGACCAGAAAAAGTGCTAGATGATGTAGTTGCAATATCAACAATGCGTTCAAATGCAATTGCAATAAGGGATGATGGGAGCGTTTGGACATGGGGAGAAAACTACTTTGGTCAGCTAGGCAACGGAGAGCGTGTTCGCGCGCAAACAGGAGTCATGCCACCGGTATCACATCCGGAGCAAGTTTTGAGCAACGCCCTGATGAATAGATGAGATTAAAGTAGTGGGAGGGTAGAATATGTCAGAGCAATTGAATAATCGACAGAGAACAGCAGACGGCCTACGGTCATGTTACGTCAATGCCATCATGGTTTCGGTTGGATATCATGATGTGACATTTTGTCAAAGTTTATAGGATTGGACGGTCCGGTTCTAGATATACCTGATGCTACCCCCTCGTAGGCGAGAAAAATAAAATGAAGGAGGCAGCTTGATGAAAAGAAAGATAATACCTTCCCTTCTTGCAATTAATAGTTCTCATCCCATTGCTATCAGCCTGCTCTACAGAGAACACAGACTGGCAATTGCCCGCAGGTGACGACTGGGATGGACAGGTTTTGGATATGAGAAGGCCTACTATTGCGGCGGGTAGCGGCTCCAGCTTTGCGATTTTGGACGATGGCAGCTTATGGGCTTGGGGGGGCAATCGGTTTGGGCAGCTTGGTACAGGAGAGTTTACAGATAATCCCATATTAGTTCCTACGAGAGTGAAGGAAGGTGTAGTAACGATACACGCCGGTTCGTTGTTTACAATGGCAATCACACATGACGGTGGTTTGTGGACATGGGGCAGAAATCAGTATGGGCAGGTGGGTGACGGCACAACCGAACATAGGGCAGATCCGGTTAGGATAATGGACGATGTAGTTGAAGTGGCAGGTGGTTGGGATTTTGCGATGGCACTACAGCATAACGGTAGTCTGTGGGTGTGGGGCAGCAATGAATATGGCCAATTCGGAGTAGATGGTGTTAATTACAGCCTAACCCCACTGAAAGTTATGGATAGTGTGATTTCCATAGCAGTAGGAGACAGGCATGCAGCAGTTATAAGGGATGACGGTAGTCTGTGGACATGGGGAAGAAATAATAGAGGTCAGCTTGGCGATGGAACGGTAGACGACCGTCACAATCCAGAAAAAATAATGGAAAACATTGTTGAGGTTTCTGTCCTTGGTGCAAGAACGAGTGTCATAAAATCAGATGGAACCTTGTGGGTCTGGGGGTCTGACCCGAAACCGAAATTGCAGACAAGTTGAATATCAAGTAAAATAAAGGAAATAAAAAGGAGATATTCAAGATGTCAAAGAAATCAAAAAGGTACGATCCAGCATATAAACTGGAGATATGCAAAAGTGTAGAGAGCGGGCTGGCAACGGTACCGGAGCTAAGCCGAGAAACAGGAATAAGCGAAAACACGCTGTACATATGGATGAAGCGTTACCGTGAGAACCGAGAAAAGCCATTTGTAGGGAGTGGCCATATATTGCCTGAAAACGAAGAGATTGCACGTCTTCGCCGCGAGAACAAAGATTTGAAAGAGGATATTGAAATTTTAAAGCTGGCGGCAGCTTACTTCGCGAAAAACCAAAAGTAGAGCGTTATAGGTTTATCAAGGCTGCATCGTCAAAGGGTCTAAGAATAGCGAGGCTGTGCGTAGCGCTAGATGTGACGAGAAGTGCGTATCACGCATGGGATAAAAGACCCGAAAGCACCCGGAGCAAACGGAGAAAAGAAATAGCAGAGTTAGTAAGAGAAGAATATTTCAAAAATCATAGGATACCCGGAGCAACAAAGATATCGAAAATTCTGAAAAAACAAGGCACTTTGGTCGGCCGCCGGACAGTATCTGGCATAATGAAAGAAAACGGCTGGAAGTCACGTGTTGTAAAGAAATACAAGGCAACAACAAATTCAAACCATAATCTGCCCGTAGCTGATAACGTGTTAAATCAAGATTTCACGGCAGTCCGCCCAAATCAAAAATGGGTCAGCGACATAACCTATATTCATACAGACGAGGGCTGGCTCTATCTGGCAGGCATCCTAGATTTGTACGGAAAAGAAGTAGTAGGCTGGGCGATGGGTGAACGAATGACAAAAGCCTTGGTAATAGGAGCACTTAATCAGGCAAATATGCGGCGCAGCAATCCAAACGGTGTGATACTTCACTCGGACAGGGGCAGTCAGTATTGCTCTTACGATTATCAAAAACTTCTTAAAAAAGGCGGCTATATCAGTTCGATGAGCCGCAAAGGCAACTGCTGGGACAACGCCCCTATGGAAAGTTTCTGGGGTAAATTGAAACAAGAATGGCTTAATGGCAAAAGGTTTAGAACACGAGAGAGCGCTAAACAAGCTGTCTTTTGGTACATTGAGGTATATTACAAAAACTACAGGTTACATGAATCCAACGGCTACGAAACCCCCTCAGATTACTCGAAAGTCGCTTAAACAAACGAAATTCAAAGCATTTATCCGATAATCGCTGATACTTGATGTTCATTTTGTCCTGTTCTTCGGTACTGGCTCAGTCAAATGGAAGCGGGCAAATAGGTGATGGTACAACAAACGATAGGTATAGTCCTGTTAAGATTATGAAAGATGTGTCATTTGTGTCCACGGGTGCAGATGTAACAATGGCAATTAGGACAGATGGAACACTTTGGAGTTGGGGGGCGAACCGAAATGGACAGCTTGGGGATGGAAGAAATGAAAACCGTCTCAATCCTATCAAAGTGCTAGATGGTGTGGTAGCGATATCTGCAAGAGAGTTTCATGCACTTGCAATAAGGGAAAACGGAACAGTTTGGACATGGGGCAGTAACGATGCCGGACAGCTAGGCAATGGCGAGCGTGTGCGCACACAAGCAGGAGCCAGACCACCAGCATCACCTCCGAAGCAAGTTTTAAGCAACGCCCTGATGAATAGATGAGATTAAAAAGTAATGGGAGGAATGAGAGATGTCAGAGCAAGTAAATAATCTACCGAGAACAGCAGACGGCCTACGGTCATGTTACGTCAATGCCATCATGGTTTCGGTTGAATATCATGATGAACTGCGTGCTGACATTTTGCCAAAGTTTATAGAGTTGGATGATCCGGTTACAGATATATCTGATGCTACGCCCTCGTAGGCGAGAAAAATAAAATGAAAGAGGCCGCTTGATGAAAAGAACGATAATATCTTCCCTTCTTGCCATTGTAGTTCTCATCCCATTGCTATCAGCCTGCTCTACAGAGAACACAGACTGGCAATTGCCCGCAGGTGACGACTGGGGCGGACAGGTTTTGGATATGAGAAGGCCTACTATTGCTGCTGGCAGCAGGTCAAGCTTTGCGATATTGGAAGATGGCAGTTTGTGGGCTTGGGGACATAATAGTTTTGGACAGCTAGGTACAGGAGAGTTTACAAATGACCCAATATTAGTTCCTACGAGAGTGAAAGAAGGTGTAGTAACGATACACGCCGGTTCGTTGTTTACGTTGGCAATCACAAGTGACGGAGGTTTGTGGACATGGGGCAGAAATCAATTCGGACAAGTAGGTGATGGCACGACCGAAAATAGAGCCGAGCCAATTAGAATAATGGATGATGTGGTTGAAGTGGCAGGTGGGGTAACCTTTGCAGTGGCTCTACAAAGTAACGGCAGCCTGTGGGCATGGGGAAATAATGAATATGGTCAATTCGGAAATGATGATATAAAATATAGCCTCACTCCTGTGAAAGTGATGGAAGATGTGGTTTCGGTAACTGTAGGATCTTACCATTCTGCCGCAGTTAAACGTGATGGTCACCTGTGGACATGGGGCAGAAATCATAATGGTCAATTAGGTAACGGCACAACGGCAGATAGCAGTAACCCTGTGAGAATAATGGAAGATGTCATTGCAATTTCAGCAGGCTGTTGCGGAAACTCAGCAATTCAAGCTGATGGAAGCTTATGGACATGGGGAAATAATCAATTCGGACAAATAGGAGATGGCACGACCACCGAGCGTCACAGTCCAGTAATGATAATGGAAGATGTGGCATTTGTTTTTGGTGGTGCGACTGTAACATCTGCAATCAGAACAGACGGAACACTCTGGGCATGGGGGGCAAATCTATATGGAGGGTTAGGTGATGGAACAACAACAGATCGACATAGACCAATAAAGGTGTTAGATGAGGCTGTGTCTGTATCAGTTTTTCTTTTCCATATGCTGGCAATAAGAGGTGACGGAACGGTATGGAGTTGGGGTGGCAATGATGCCGGGCAGCTAGGCAATGGCGAGCGTGTGCGCACACAAGCAGGAGTCAGACCACCACCATCACGTCCAGAACAAGTTTTAAGCAATGCCCTGATGAATAGATGAGAGTTAAAGTAATGGGAGGAATGAGAGATGTCAGAGCAAGTAAATAATCTACCGAGAACAGCAGACGGCCTACGGTTATGTTACGTCAATGCCATCATGGTTTCGGTTGAATATCATGATGAACTGCGTGCTGACATTTTGCTCAAAGTTTATAGAGTTGGATGATCCGGTTACAGATATACCTTATACACCCCTCGTAGGCGAAAAAAATAAAATGAAAGAGGCAGCTTGATGAAAAGAAAGATAATACCTCCCCTTCTTGCCATTGTAGTTCTCATCCCATTGCTATCAGCCTGCTCTACAGAGAACACAGACTGGCAATTGCCCGCAGGTGACGATTGGGGCGGACAGGTTTTGGATATGAGAAGGCCTACTATTGCTGTGGGAATGTTTACAAGTTATGCAATTACATATGATGGAAGTCTGTGGACGTGGGGAGACAATCGATTTGGACAGCTTGGAAATGGAGAAATTACAAGAGAAAATCCAGTATTAGTCCCAACAAAAGTGAAAGATAATGTAATCTCTGTATCCGCTACAAGTTGGGATGCAATGGCTATTACAAGCGATGGAGGACTGTGGACATGGGGAAGAAATAATCATGGTCAATTAGGTGATGGAACTCTAGAGATGCATTCATACCCCATGTTAATACTTGATGACGTAGTCCTTGCGACCTTTGGGCTGTCTCATGGAATGGCACTTAGAGCGGATAATAGTCTATGGGCATGGGGAAGTAATGAATATGGCCAATTGGGTGACGGAACAACAATACCTAGATTGTACCCAGTTGAAATACTTCAAAATGTAACTTATGTTTCGTCAAGCTCGTTTCATACAATGGCAATAAAAGCAGACGGTACTTTATGGGCTTGGGGAAGAAATCAATATGGAGAGATGGGCACTGGCACAGTTATGTATATAGAGAATCCTCTTCCAACAAAAATATTGGAAGAGGTGATAGCTGTTTCAACAGCCTCACCACATACGATGGCAATCAAAGCTGATAGGAGCCTATGGGCTTGGGGAAGTAATGGTAATGGTCAATTAGGCGATGGTACAACTACCGATAGATATTACCCAGTGAAAATAATGGGAGGAGTAGAAGCAGTTTCTGCGGGTTCAGGTGTGACAGCAGCAATTAGAGCGGATGGAACACTTTGGACTTGGGGCGCAAATGATCAGGGAGAGCTAGGTGACGGAACGCATGAACCCCGACGAACGCCAACTAAAATCTTAGATGATGTGGTGGCTGTGGCGGCACATTTTTACAATATGGTTGCAATAAGGGGTGACGGAACGGTATGGACTTGGGGGAACAATGAGCATGGACAGCTCGGCAACGGAGAGCGAACTCGCGTTCAACTAGGTGCCAGGCCGCCCATATCGTACCCAAAACAAGTTTTAGCTAATGCCCTGATGAACAAAGATTAAGTAACAGGAGGATAGGATATGTCAGAGCAAGTGAATACTCCACCGAGAACAGAAGAGGACTTCATCGCACTAGCTATGGAATATATACACAGCACCGGAGAAGGGTATCGCTTTGAGGGTTTGAATATTGAGAAACATGCATTTGAAAGCATCGAAGATCCTAATAAGCTGAGAGACTTCATGCGCCAATACCACATGTCTTCGTTCGACGAGTTCATCCCTGGGGTTAGTAAAATTGGCTCCGAGGAAATGGAGCGTTATGACGCAAGATTACTCCGTTTGAGTGAGGTGCAGGCATATGTGGACTTTCTCATAAGCTACTACGGAATACAAAATATATCAGTGGATATTAAGGGCAGCAGCTCACCTGCGATAAAAGCATTACGTGAAGTAGTATACCATGAACAAAATGAGTTCATAACCAACAGAAACAATAATTTGACAGCACTGCACGTATTGGCTCAGATGGCCTCTTCAACCGACACAAGTGCAAACCAGAGGCATGCTCAACGCATCTTAGACAGTCATGTAGAAAACGTTAGGCAGGAACTAATTGCTGAACGCGAGGCGATAGTTGCCGAAATGCAGGAGCAAAATGCCAACTATGAGCCTGATTATCTGGTGCGCGGAGCACTTCTGAAATGCGCACACGGTTCACATATGAGATATCTAAACCTGCCTATAGACCATAATGTAAGAGTTAATAACTTACCGCTTATAAACAAGCTTGATGCAGTACCGAATAAAAATGTAATGTACTTTGGGCACTGCCTATCCACAACACCTCCGGATCCCGGTGACCGTATAAGATTGCAGCCTTATGTGCCGGTTTCTAAGGACGGATATGCACTGATGCCACAGCCTAATGTTACAACACTTGCGCCAAGATGCATACCGCAATTTAACCGCCATGAGTGGGAACATACTAATTGTCGTGTGGGTGTGGGTCTGGGCTGTTTTTAATAAAATAGAAATGTATCAAATATAACTAGAAAAGTGTAGCACGAAGAAAAGGAAAAACGAAAGAAAAAGTGGTAAACTGCTCTGAAAGAACAGACAGGAGGCCACAGGAAGGTGCTAT
>Ga0209755_10001991_pt1 | contig 29321 bp, 28 predicted proteins | sample TergutCo191P1_FD_187301 | JGI IMG/M metagenome (GOLD analysis project Ga0209755, IMG submission 187301) | Cornitermes sp. P1 segment gut microbial communities from Petit-Saut dam, French Guiana - Co191P1 (SPAdes) (version 2) | ecosystem: Host-associated > Arthropoda: Insects > Digestive system...
CATTCTTTGACTGCCGCCACGCGATCCCCGATGTTTCCGTGCTTCCATAGACTTCCATCGGCCAGAAGCCGAAAATATTACTTGTTTTTTCCGCTGTCTGTAAATCCAGCACTCCGCCAGATGTAAAAATCCACGGGGATTTAAGATTTAAATTTTCTTTATTTTCAATTTCTACGGCGCGTTTAAGGAAGGCGGGAACGGTAATAATCGTATATTCCGTATCAGTTAATTTTTCTGTTTCTTCCGGGAACTCTATCCTGTTTCTTCTGAATGGAATGCCCGCCGTGAAAGGCAGAAGCACGGAATATAAGAGCCCGTAAATATGCTGCTGACTTACGGTAGAACATAAATTTCTTTTTATTAATTCATCTCCCCATTTTGAAATAATGAATTTATTATCGTTTTCAAACTCAGTAAGACGCTGGCTCACTTCCTTTGGCTTGTTGGTGCTGCCTGATGTATACATTACGATGGATGTTTCATCCGCGCATATTTTGGGCGGTTTTTCCTTTAAAGTTTTTATATCCAATTCGTTTTCTAAAATGGAAACAATATTGTGAACATTTTTAACTTCATCGTTAAAAATATGATCTGAAAAAATGGGAGCATCTCCTCTTATTTCCTTTATATAATCAGGCTTTATATTTGCGCCAAGAAGAATCTCTTTTTTACACTGAAGCAGAGATGTAAACGTAAGTAAAAAATACCAGAAATCTTCGCAGTAAAGTATACATCTTTTGCTTTCAATTTTATTTATAAAGACTCTCAGCTTTGCGGTCTCTTTTAAAAAATCGCTCCATGTTTTAAACCGCCCCTCGCTGTAAGTTCCCTCGAAACATATCACCTTGGAGTTAAGACGGGACTTACTTTTAAAAGCGGAAAGGGTTATAACCTGCGGCGTGCCTCTTTGTACTCTTTTCCTGACTATAAATTCTCCCAAAAATAACGCGCCTATCAGTACGTTAGGAATCCCTGCATTGCATACAGCCCATAACAGGTTAGAATCAAGAAAAATTGTAAGGGCTGCAATGCTTCCGTTAACAATAAAAAGACCGCACCACACAATGGTTACTTTGCGGCAGTAGGCTTCGACGCTCTTTTCACCCAGAGAGCCTTTTATCGTTTTATCCTGCAGGGTGGCAAAAACGAAGATCATGGTTGGAGGAAAAAACAAAGTGATCCCAAAGACAAAAAGAAAAATAAGGTTAATTACAATAGGATAGAATTTTAATATGAAAAGCGAACCTGTAGCAAAACACAGAGCTGCCGCTACAAGAAGGAGAGTGATGGAAATTACTTTTAATGTTCTTTGAGTCCGGCTTGTCACTTAAGAATTCTGATTATCCCTTCTCACTCTCGATAAATGCCGCCAGAGCGTCAACAGAGGCAAAATGCTTTTTGCTTTCAACGCTTTCAGCGGAGAATTTAACGCCAAATTTCTTCTTTAGAGCCACTCCCAGTTCCAGAGCGTCAATCGAATCCAGACCCAAGCCCTCCCTGAAAAGCGGTTCTGAATCGACAATATCCTCGGGTTTAATATCCTCTAGTTCCAATGTCTCAATAATTAACTCTTTAATCTGTTGTTTTAAGCTGTCCATATCCTTCTTATACCTGATAAATAAAAATACTAATGAAAATATACAATATTTTGCGTTAATTGACAAGTATTTAGAATTATGATGTACTAAAAATTGATAAAATACATGAAATTGAAGCTTATTTATCCAAAATGGAATAAACTTCCTGGTCAAACGACATTTAATCTGCCCCCTCATGGACCTGTGGTGTTTGCCGCAGCCCTCCCAAAAGATATAGAAATTTCATTTACAGACGAAAATGTCCAAAACCTGGATTTTAACGAAGACTGCGATCTCGTTGCAATATCCATGATGCTCAGTACTCAGGTAAAAAGGGGCTGGGCTATCGCCGATGAGTACCGAAGCCGCGGCAAGCAGGTCATTTTCGGCGGCATTTCAACCATGCTTCATGCCGAAGAAACCATGGAACACGCAGATTCGGTATTCCTGGGTGAAGCCGAAACCCGAATGGAAATGGTAATTGACGATTTTAAAAATGGCAGTCTTAAAAAAGTATATAATTTTATGTCTCAGATGCCGGCAATAGAGGCGGTGGGTCCTGCATGCCGGGAACTGTATAAACGCGAACTGTACAACCACAAAGGCGTGCAAATGGTAGATCTCTTCCATGCTTCACGAGGCTGCCGTTTTAGCTGTTACCCCTGCGCCGTCTCCTACCTTGGCGGCAGATCATTCCGCCCGCGTCCCATAGACAAGGTAATCGAAGAACTTTCCGGTATAGAAAATAACCGCCTTTTTATCGTGGACAATTCTCTTGCTCAAGACAAAGAATGGGAGATGGAGTTGTTCAGGGAAATAGCTCCTTTAAAAAAGAAATGGATTAGCCACACAATCGAAGATGATCCAGCTGTTTTGGAACTTGCGGCAAAAGCCGGAGCATGGTATGTGTATCAGGCGGTTTTTGACACATCAGAAAAAATAAAGGAACGCGTTAAACGCTACCACGATTACGGCATTGGGGTTGAGGGTACAATTCTTTTAGGAACCGATGATCATACCGAAGACGATATCAAAAGACTTATCGATTTTCTGCTTGAAATTGATTTAGATCTGGCTGAGTTCACGGTTATGACACCCTTCCCGCATACAAAAGTATGGGACGATCTTGAAAGGCAGGGACGCATCTTTGACCGCGACTGGAACCATTATAACGCCGGGCAGGTCGTCTTTACCCCAAAACACATGAGCGCCGAACGCCTTGGCGAGCTTTATGAATACGCATGGAATACTTTTTATAAAGACGAGTCACAGGAAGAAAAAATGTTCCATTTGATGTCCGCTGTTGTAGAGCGCGAGATGGAAGACGGAACCTACAAGCCCAGAAACAGAAAGTTAATCCATAAATCATTCGGGAAAGACGTAAAAGCATGAAAGTACCGCCGAAATACTACGATGAGATTTTCAATTTTAAGGGACAGTGGGATGTGCCTTCTTGCTGCGGTTTAAAGATCATCAAAAAAGATAAGGTCACTGTGATTGTAACCGAACTGTATCAGGATAATACAGGCACTTCTGTAACGGCTGCTGGGAGCGGTCTTGCAAAACAAATCTGTCAAAGCAAAAATTTAAACATAGAAGAAATTATTTATATCGAATGTAACCCGGATACCAGTTCAAAACTTTCGTTTTACGATGAAGAATTTTTTATGGTCAGTTTTAAAGCAGACGATAAACCCTCTTACCGTCAGTTAAGCCGCGAAGAAGTAAAGAATTTATTTTCTGAAGGGTGCAGTTAAATTTAAATTATCTGGTAACGTAAAAGCGAATAATCTTTGGAACCAAGATTGTGTTTGGCTTCGGCTAATTTAAAGCCTGCCTTTTCAATAGCGTTTGAAATTTCATCAAAACGATACATCTTGCTGTTTCCGTTTGCCATGCAGGTAAAATACAGAGATATAGCCTGAAGATAAAACGACGCCGCTTCAAAACGCTGTTTATCCCAAAGAGGCTCAAGAACATAAATGTTTGTATGATGTCCTGCCGCTGCTCTTACCTTTTTCATTATGTAGGTAATTTCTTCCAGTGAAAAACAATCCAGAAACTGGCTCATCCAGTAAATATCCGCGCCGGCAGGCAAAGCAGTTTCATCGTTAAGCATATTACAGGAGAAGACGCTAACTCTATCGGAAAAACCGGCATTGCCGACATTCTTTTCGGCTACTGCCGTTTGCCCCGGCAGGTCAGCAATGATTACATTTACATTTGGATCGTATCGGCAGCAGCATATAGCCCATTTTGCGGTATTCCCGCCAATGTCGATTATTTTTTTTGGTTTATGTGAAAATACAAACGGAAGCGCTTCTTCAAAACTTATGTCTGAATAAAAATGATCAAACGCGAACCAGCTTTCTTTTACTTTTTCCGGCAATGACGAAAGAACCTCATAAATGGTTTTATCTTTATAACCAAAAACTTCAAGCCCCTGCGGTTTTCCTGTCTTTATAGAATCCGCAAGTTCAAAAGCGCCCTTGTAGCATACATCATTTGTAAAATTAAAATTTACTTTAGTCATTTCATCATCTAAAAGGAAACATCCTATTTTACCAAGAACGAAACGGTCAGCTTCCTCTGAAACTTTGCCCGGTAATAGCTTTACAATATTCATTCCTAAAGCAACTTCTAACAAAACCCCCGCTCCATAAGCGGAAATTCCTGCCGCCGCTGCCGCTTCATCAATAGAAATTCCATTCTTCGCGTCGGAAACGATCTGCAAAAGACCTAAATCCAATAAAGCCCTTACAGCCTGAAAGGTAAGAGGAGCAAACGCGATTCTCTGGGCTTCATGCCTTGCGTCTATTGCTTTAATATTGTCTTTAAAATAGCATTCACTGGTATAATTGGACATAATTACGCTGTACATCATATCTTTAATAATAGCGGTTTGTCAACAACCTGACGTTAGGTTTCTTACGGGTTCATCATGTATTGACCTAAAATATAAAAGTTAAATATAATATCCAAAAGGGAATTTTACGGTATAGGCTGCTGACATGATTGAAAAGACAATACACTATGTTTGGCTTGGGCGCAAGGAAATTCCTGAGAAGTATTGCGCTTATATACGCGGCTGGCGGGAGCTTCATCCTGATTGGGAAATAGTTAAATGGAGTGAAGATAACTTTGATTGTGAGGGTAATTCCTGGGTTAAAAAAGCAATTGAACAGGAAAATTGGGCGCTTGCCGCCGATGTTATACGAAGTTATGTTCTTTTAAACCACGGCGGCGTTTATCTGGATACCGACATTGAACTTTTTAAACCGTTTAACGAGTTAGCTGCCGAAAATGATTTTTTTATCGGGTATGAATCGGATTTTTGGTTTGGCTGCGCTGTTTTGGGCTCGAAAAAAGGACACAGGATAATCAGGGAAGTGTACGAGAGGTATCTTACTCCCTGCGAAAAGTTAAATTCCAGTTCAAATATGCAATGCGTTTTGAATTTCAGCGCTTCAATTAAAAGACTTTATAACCCAAAATTGGACGGAAAAACCAAAAAGATACAGGACAATGCGTTGCTTCTTTCGACAGAATACTTCTTCCCCAAAAACTACATAACCCACATAATAAAAATTACTGAAAATACAATGGCGATACACCACCTTACTTCAAAATGGCATTCTATAGGCAAGCGGATAGGACGAAATATTGCCAAAGGTTTACGGCTCATTCTTGGAAGGTACATATTCGGCGGCTTTGAAAGAATTGCAAGGCTAAATATGCTTGGGAAGCTTAACAGAGAATACAAAAGAAATGCCGGAAAAAATAAGTCATAAGGAAGAAGTCGTTAACGGGAAAGTTTCGAAACTATGAATAAATTATTAACCGATACGATAGATAATCCCTGGATAATTTTCGGCATTTATGCAGCCGCCTTTCTTGTGATTGTCAGCATACTTATATTCCTGCTTTTAGTTTTGTTGATTTTTTTAAACACCTCATACCGCAGCCCTCTGAAAAAAAGAACCAGAGAGTGCACCATAAAAAATGACGAGTCACAAATGTGTATGTTTTCTGAAGGAGTTGACTGGTCGCAAAAATATAAGGATATAACAGAGCAGCTTCATATAGTAAGCGACGGTCTTAATTTATACGGCGAATACATTAATTTCGGGTTTGACAAATGCGCTGTAATCCTGCAGGGAAGGGGAGAGTCGCTACTCTATTCTTACTATTTTGCCGATGTTTACGCTAAAAACAAACAAAATATTCTGGTTTATGACGTTCGCTCACATGGTCTTAGTGACGGGAAATATCAAACCGGAGGCATAAAGGAAAGTGACGATTTAATTTTATGGATTAAACTGATAAACGAGAAATATAATATAGCTGATTTTACAATTCACGGCATTTGCATTGGCGGCGCAACGGCGGTTTATGCATATAGTAAACTTAAAAACGAGGGTAACAGTTTACTGAAGAGGATAGTGACTGACGGATTATATAAAAGTTATTACGAGTTATTCAAAGCCCATCCCAAAGCTTATAAAGTACCCATACTCCCTGTTGTTTACGCCGCTACTTATGCGGTTTTTTTCTTTATATTTATACTTGCCAAGGTCAGACCTTTTAAGGAAACTCCGTTAAAATACATGAAAGATATTGATATTCCGATTTTGTTTATCTGGAGCGCTATGGATAAATTTTCCGCCAAGCCGGACAGCGAAGAACTGTTTGAAGCATGCGCTTCACAGAATAAAGAGATTTGCTTTTTTCCCAAAGGCAGACACTCGCATGTCAGGGCTTCACAGAAAACGGAATATGATGAGTTAATTGCCGAGTTTTTGCAAAAGCATAAATAATTTGTTTGCGATTATTCAAATGCGCTATTATAATAGAAGTTATTAATGTGTTAAAAAAAATTCTTTTTGCCGGATTGACGGTATTTGTTTTAACTCCTCTGTTTGCCCGCGATGTAGAGATCATTGTTGTAGATGCTGAACTTGGCATGTCTCTTGAAGGAGCAATTATACGTTTATGGGATGGAAGCCAGCATATTTGCAATGAAAACGGCATGGCTGTTATTACCGTGCCGGATGACAGACAGGTTGTAATTCAGGTCTTTTATCCCGGCTATGAAATCGGAAGGCTTGTTATATCAACACAGACCAGTAATTTTACGCTAGGGCTTCGGTTGTCAGAAATATTACAAAACAGGGAATTGGTGGTGGAAGCGCCAAGGTACGCTGAAAAAGAAACAAGAACAGGGCGAAGCGTTGCGATTTCCGGGCAGGATATGGGGCAGGCTGCTGAAATCGGCGGTGTCGAAGACGCGATAGCTTCTGTCAAACTTCTGCCGGGGATAATCTCCACAGAATTTGCCGACGCCATGCCAAGCATACGCGGCGGAGATCCGCAGGACGCAAGCGCGTCGCTGGATGGTTTTTATATTGACTTCCCATATTATTGGGGCGGCGCTTTTTCGATTTTTGATCCACGAATGGTTGAAAGCGCACAGCTCTCTCACGGGGTTTTTTCCAGCCGCCATGGAAACACCATATCCGGTTTAATTGACATAATAAGCAAAAAACCGTCCCCGGCTGAAACTGAAATCGAATTAGGCATCAGCGCCAGTGCGCTTAACCTTAGCTTTTCCCTTCCGCTTATGGGTAAGGGCGGCATTTTGTTCATGGGGCGCGTTACTTACATTGATCCCCTCGTTCTCCTTGCACAGGAAGCTGCCAAAATACCAGAATTTGACGATGAGCTTGCGGGTTTAATAAATTCGATAAAGACAGCGCCGTTTATCAGAAGCGGCGCCATAACAGGAAACTACCGTTTTACCGACATGCTTGAATTGCGCTCTACGGCTTTCTTTGGCGCTGATGGGGTTGGAGTCAAATACGAAAATTCTTTTAACATGGACGGTCTTAACAGCGATGAAAAATTATTATTAGACTATACTCATTACCAGGGTTTTTTAACAACATCTCTTCTTCTAACACCCCGCAAGGATATGCTTGTAAAATTTTTTGCAGGGGTGGGTTTCCAGGATAAAATTTATGAAGGAGAAGAAAGCAGCAATATTTACGAAAAGTATTTTTCTCAAGATTTTAAAGAAAAGTACGGTATTTTAAATGATTCGGGATTAGCCGATTTGAATGCTCCCTACCTTTTATCAACAAAAGCAATATCTACCGATTCTGAACTTGTTAAGAACATACAGGGACGCCTTGATTATGATTGGGAAATTGGAAACGGTTTTTTATTTGCCGCAGGTTTACAGGAAATGATTAAAATGCACAGCACATCCGGCGTTCAGAATAAACGTGAAGAAACCATGTTACGCGACTTTGATGACAAAGAAGCAATTTTTAATTCCCTTGGTATTGATCCCGATAATCCTTACCGCGCTTTTCTGGAAGATTCTTTGATGGTAAGCGCTCCTTCTATTTTAAACTACAATATTTCCGGCAATACAATCTTTACTACATCGCTCTACGGGCTTTTCGAATACAATTCTCCTGCCAAGCGGTTTGGTTTGGAGCTAGGGCTTCGCGCGGATCACTATTATCTTTCCGGTGACAATCTATCGATGGGGACAAGACCGGTTTTAAACCCAAGACTTAATCTGGATTTTAATCTTTTAAGAGATCGCTTTATTTTCGAGTCAATAAACCTGACCGCAGGAACCGGTCTTTTTTCGTCTATGCCGGATATGATCGCGGCGGCAGAAAAACAGTTTATAATGGACGAAATTAAACCAACCCGTTCATGGACATCTGTTGCCGGAGCTGAAATGAAATTTCCCTACGGTATGTATGTTAATATCGAAGGTTATTATAAACACATATACGACAGGATGTATGTCCCTTTAAATTTCGATCATGAAGGCAATATTGACACTCAATATTATTTTAACGGTAAAGGCAGAATCTGGGGAATTGATCTGATGCTGAAAAAAGCGCGTTCCCGTTTTTGGGACGGATGGATTTCGTATTCTTATAACTGGACACAGCATCGCGACCCTGATGCGAAGGATTATGAATTGAGCGTTAATTCAATACCCATAAGCAATGAATGGTATTTTCCATATTACCATCGTTTTCATTCTTTGAATCTTGTTTTGAACGTAAGACCTATTCAGCGCTTAAATATATTTGTTCGTTTCGGTCTTGCAAGCGGAGAGCAAATTGTCAAGCGTACCGGTTCGGGACCGGAAAGTTATCCGGTATATATATACGATTCCAATACACATAACGGATATTTTATCGAAAAATATTTCTGGAACGAAGTACAGGATAAAAATAACCGCACAACCCCATTAATGCAAATGGACATAAAAGTAACTTTTTTTTACATTAATAAATCCGGAAAAGTAAGGATGGAAGCGTATTCCGCTTTGGAAAACATACTTTCCCTGTTGTATACATCTCAGGGAAACACTTATTTTAACCCATACACAGGCGAAGTCTCCGAAGGAAGAACTTCGGCAAGTTACAGTTTGCCTTTTCCAATACCTTCTTTTGGGTTTAAATTCAGTTATTAGATTTTTTATAATCAATTCCCTGTATAAACATTGTGAAAATAAAAGCTGCCGTTAAACCCACTGCGACAGTAAAACCAAAAATATTAACCGGCGTAAAGCTGCTGAAAGTTAAAATACCGAATGAAAGGATGGAAGTAAAAAATGATAAAAATACAGCTAATCGCACAAGTTTTTTATCTTTCCCGATTTTACTGCCGGACATGAAAATATTAAAATCAATCCCTAAACCAAAAACTAAAATAAGAGCGGAAATGTGCAAAAACCCCAACGGCATTTCTTTAACAGCCATGACAGCCAAAACGGCAAGTATTCCTAAAACAGGAGTTATGCAAATTTTTATGCTTTCTTTTAAGGGATAAACAATAAAAATTATGACAGCAATAATGAAATAGGCTATAAAAAATAACAACACAATATTCTTTGTAAGGATATCTAAATTGCTGTTTATATCTTCTTCCTTATTGATTAAATGCACAAAATCATGTCTGTCTGCAATCGATTTAAATACGCTTAAATCTTTTGCATGAAAAGGAAACACGCAAGAATAATAATTCCCGTTTATTTCACCAATCCAGAGATTAGAAATCTGCGCCCATGATTTTGCGTCCTCAGGAGAATAATAATTTTCTCCTGCGGCGAATTCCGAGTAAAACATTTCTTCATATTCAGGCGGGAATCCAAGGTTTTCATACTGCATGCCAGCCAGAGGCAGCAAAGCGCTCATGGCTTTATAGGTTTCTTTTTGGCGTTCTACCGAAGTGACAAACATCGAAGTTGCCAGAAATGAACTCAGATTTCCTTTGGCGATTTCTTCTTCTAACTGCAAGGCAAGGCGCTCTTCGTTCTTTAGAGTTTCTTCGGCGCTTGTTCCCGACACAATATAATACCAGGGCGAGGAGCCGTAATCCATAACCATAATTGCCTTTTTTTCCGACTCCTCAAGGAAAGGCGACATTGTGTAAAGAGAATTTACATCTGTCTTTATTTTCATACCATGGGGATTTAAGAAAAGAACAGCAATAAGAATTACCGCCAAAACCGAAACAAAAATTATTCTAAATACGGGAGGCACAGATATTTTTTTTTCATGCATTAGAAATCCAAGCTCTCTTTTATTTTCGTCCGGCAGTTTAATCAGCGGATAGATACAGTTGGCTGTAAGATAAGAACTAATTAAACCAACTATGGTAAAAACTGAAAACTGTTTAAAAATGGGGAAAGGCGTAAAAAGAATGGAAAAAAAACAAAGTGCGGAAGATATAAAGCATATTAGCAAACTTCTGGAAATTGAAGAACGAATTTCATGTCCGCTTTTTAATGCGGAATTTCCACGCCACGAAATAAAAAAATGAATGGAGTAATCTATGCATATTCCTATCAGGGTTGTGCCGAAAATAAATGTGAAGACATGAACTTCCCTGAAAAATAAAAATATCGCCGCTGTTGACAGCGCCAAAGAGATTAAAACATCCAGTATCGAAAAAATAATTGGAATGGGCGAACGGAAAATAATAAAAAAAAGCACGAGAATAAAAACCAGCGAGATAGTACAGAGGATAAAAATTTCTTTTTGCGCGCTGGAAGCGCTTTCATAACTATGGAAAGGAAAACCGGAAAAATACAATCCAAGTTCAGGGTCGTTTTCTTTAATTAATGCCGCAGCGTTATAAATTTTACCGATGATGCTTTTTGAAATATCAGTAACAGAAACCGCCTGAGCGGAAAGTGTCATTCGAAGGATAACATACCAAATCCCGTCTTTTTGGACCGACAAAACATCTTCTTTAATGCCAAGGTTTCCGCTTGCAAGCAAAGACGATGAAAGAAATTCTCTCATCCGTCTTTCTGTCAGAAGAAAAGGATCTTTATCGATATGAGTAAGAGGAATAAAGTTAAATACTCCGTAAACCGAGTCCAGAGCATCCATGGCAATTTCCTGTGCATTGCCCGATTCCAGCAATTCTATGGTGTTTTTCCCGGCATTAACGAAACGGTATTTATAGAAATATCCGGCGATTTCTGCGATAGCGTTAGAATCATAAAGAAGAGAGATGCTGACAAGCCCTTCGGCGTTTTTAAATTCATTATAAAAAGAAACAGCTGTATTTTTCGCTTTTTCAAAAACGGGAGATGAAAAAATAATAACCGCTTCGCGGCTGTTTCTGTCTGAAAGAATGTTGTCCGCCTCGGCAATCTTTTGCGTGTTTCCCTGAGGAAGCAAATCTAAAAGCTGGGTGCTTAAACGCAGCGGCGGCGCGAAAAATAATGACAAACCCAATAGTACAGGGACGCCTATATGTAAAATTAACCAAAACTTAAGGAAGACGCCATGCTTCCTTTGAATCATTTGATTACGGAATTGAAAAAAAAGCTTCTTCATGGGCGTTAAGTCCTGCCGGATAACTGTGATTTGACAATGTATATGTAATGACATCGCCGCTTTGTTCGAATAATCGGATATATCGTATTGCGGAATCGCCGCTCATTGTTATCTTCATAACAAAGGAAGCAAAAACGCTGTTCCGGGGTAATAGCCCCATATTCCAGTTAGAAAAACTGCCTAAAAAGAAAACTTCAAAATTTTCCAAAAGCCCCTGACTCTGACCGGAAAATACAAAGCTTATAACATCAGCCATCTGCGCAAAGGTTTCATTCCCTTGAGCGCTTAAAACAGATTTTCTCCCATCCGGTCTTGACTGCATAATGAAATTTTTTCCCAGTATCATTGTGGAGGGAAAAGGCTTTAATGTTTCCCAAACCATACCTTGTTCCGCCGCGATTATAAAATTACCTGAAGACATAAGCGATCTATCAAAGCGGTTCAAGTATTTTTCCTGTTCAAAATTTCCTTTAGTAATAGGTTTTTGTGCAAGATTTGCAAAGGCAGTATTGAAAGCAACCGTAGTCTGCGGTCCCAGCGGATGACGGAAAACATCTTCCTGCGCCCATAACGAAGAAATCGTAAAAAAAAGGCACAGAAATATTATTTTGCTATTTCTATTCATAGTAATTTATCCATATCAAGACAGCCGTCTTTACCGGGTTCCATTAAAATCTCCCTCCAGAGTATAAGCGTATCCCTGCAAATGATTTACCAGTTCAACAGTCTTATTCGTTTTATTAATCTCGATTATAACGTCATTCCGGTTTAAAATGCGGCGGCTGCCATCATTAGTTTCCATAACAAGACCGCTGTCTTTCAGAGATTCGCCTAACAGAAATGGATCATAGAAGCAAAGCTGAAAATCGGCTATAACATATTCCGGTTTAAAATATTTTACAACAGACTTTGGAATAACAGCCGATGAGAAATGAACCGCGCCGTTTCTGTAAGAAATCTCTCCCATGCTTGCGCCCAACTCATTAAAAAAGACCATTTCTATTTCATCTTTATTTGCTTTTACCCAGCCGTTAAAAAAATAATCCTGACCCCTGAATTTGGCGGATAAAAACTGAGCCATATCCATATTTTGTTCAATTCCTTCCGTAGGCAGTAAAGCGAATTTTGAGCTGTCTGTAAGATTTACATATATATCTTTTCCGGCAGCTGATGCACATGAAAGAACGCAGACAGCGCAAACCATGTAAAGATAAAGGAGCTTCATAGCACGCATACGTCTTCATTGTATGCAGGATTGTTATATTTGTCAAGAAAACAACGTGACATTATCCTTATTATAAGTTAAGAACGATTGCCGGGCGTTCTGTTTGCATGTTATCAGTCTACCTTCCTGTCTTTCCAGAGAAAGCCTTTGCCTGTTATTGTTCTAAACCATGACCATCCTACCATGTATATATAATTAAAAAAAAGAAGCGGCCATAAAAGTCCGTATATCCATTTTAACCTCATGCCTGCAAACATAAATATCCATGTAAGCGTGTAGAGTCCGACTATGATAATTATATATATTGTCCAGCGGCTGGAAGACGCGATACATAAAAACAGCAGAGGAAACGGCAAAAATAAAAATATAAATATTATTATTGTTAAAGAAAAAAGCAGAACTCTGTTTTTTCCAAGAAAATTATAAAAATTTCTTCCAATGCCTTTTATCGCGCTTTGATGGCTATTATACATACGGCATTCAACATGATCGCAGATATATAAAAAACGCGTACTATAACCCTTTTTTTTAACAAGACGCGATATATGCATATCTTCGCATGTTTTCTTTTTAAATGTTTCACAGCCTCCGATTGAATCAAATACCGTTCGTTTTAACGCGATGAATTGACCGATTGCAACGGAAAATATAAATATTTTTTTTACAAAACGATTTATTGAAAGCGAAATTAAAAAACCGGTGAGACAAAACATTGACGGAATCGTCAGAAGTTCTCCGATTGAACCGAAAATTTGTCCAATATAACCCGAAACTAAATCCGCTTTAAGCCTGACAAGGTTGGTAACTGCCCATGCGATACTGGTCGGTTTATGTATAGTATCAGCGTCAGTAAAAATTAATATTTCTCCCTTTGCCTGCTTTGCAAGCTGATGTATGGCAAAAGGTTTACCGTACCAGTCAGGCGGAAGCCGCTCTCCGTCAAAAACTTTTACACGGCTGTCTTCGGCGCTGATTCGCTTTAAAATATTTAAAGTGTTGTCTTCTGAGTTATCGTTTAACACAAGAATCTCATAGTTTTTATACTGTTGATCTTGCAGAGACTTTAAACAGCGTTCTATGTTATTTTCTTCATTCCGCGCGGGGATAAGAACAGAAACCATAGGTCCGTCAAATATTTCCGAAGGCAATGAGAAACGCCGCATTTCATAATGATTCGAGAGAGAGAGAAGAAAAAAATATGAAGCGAGTATTGTTAGAACAGGAAAATAAAACCGGCTTACTATTTCCAACAGCGATGCGAACATAATTGACTTCTTTTAAATCTTTTTAATTTTTCGGCCACAAGTTGCTTGCGGTTTGCTGATCCGATTTTTGCCAGAATTGGCTGCGACCTATGCCCAAGCCGATTTCGCCGCGCATTTCCAATGTATCGGTTTTATATTTTTTCCCGTCTGCGGGGCGGAAGGTGATTTTACATTTGTAGTGGTTTCCGTCTTCGGGATTAATAATGCTGCCGCCGCTCCATTCGCCGGGTCTGTTTCTTATAAGCGAGTATATCCACGGCGTTCCGTCAACAGGCATTTGTTTTACTATTCCGGGGACGGGAAAGCCCGGATAACTGTCCTTGCACATTTCCGCTTTTACTCCGGGATAATCGGTTGATAAGGACACAATCTTTCCGTAAAGTTTGCCGCCTTCCTGATAAACATGCCAGCCGGCGGTAATTCTGTTGGTTTTTTCATCGATACTTATCCAGTAACCTTCCACAGGATCGCTTTGAGCGAAACATACGGCGGAAACAAAAACACAGATTAAAACAGCGATAAAATTCTTCATAAAATTTTCTCCGTTAAATTGTAAACATATTTTTATTATTGTACCCTGTACTTACCTTGCTTGCAAGTGTATAATTGGGCATATGAAAGTTGCAAAAAAGAATTTTGGCGTTCTGTGTAACGGCAAAAAAGTAAAACTCTGGACTTTAAGCGCCGGAGATTTAAAACTGTCGCTGACAAATTTCGGCGCTTCATGGACAAGCCTGATCGCTCCTTCGCGGAGCGGCAGTAAAGATGATGTTCTTTTGGGTTATTCAGAACTTAACGGATATTTAAATAACGATCCTTATATCGGCGTAACTGTGGGACGTTTCGCGAACCGCATTAAAGGCGCGTCTTTTAATCTGCACGGAAAAATATACAATCTGCAGGCAAACGACGGGGTAAATTCCCTTCATTCAGGACCGCGGGGTTTTGATAAAATTCTCTGGAAATCCGAAAGCTACGAGGAAGACGACGGCGTTTACGTGCGCTTCGAACTTGAAAGCCCGGACGGCGACTGCGGTTTTCCGGGAAAACTTAACGCTGTAGTGTGTTACGGACTTACAAAATCCAACGAGATAATCTGCGACTACCGCGCAAAAGTGGATAAAATGTGTCCCGTTAATTTAACAAATCACGCGTATTTTAACTTAGCCGGAGAAGGGAAGGGCGATATACTTTTACATGAAGTGCGGCTCAATTCTTCGGAATATGTGCAGGTTGACAGATCAGCCATTCCAACAGGAAAGCTTGTTCCGGTTAAAGGAACAAGTTTTGATTTCAGAGAGCGAAGAAAAATTTATACGGGAAGTTCGTTTTTTAAACCCTTTAAAGGCTACGATCATTGTTTTGCCGTAGACGGAGAGATAGGCAAACTGCGTCCGTGCGCCGAAGTTTATGAACCTGTAACAGGGCGTTTAATGAATGTATACACAACTCAGCCCGGCGTTCAGTTCTACACAGGAAACCATTTAAAGTCGGTTGAAGGCAAACAGGGATCGCGTTATGTGAAATATTCAGGCTTCTGCCTTGAGACGCAGCACTTCCCGGATACGCCGAACCAAAAGGATTTTCCTCCGTGCGTTTTCGGCTCAGGCAGGGATTACCGCGAAAGAGCGGTATTTTCGCTGTCGGTATCCTAATTCAAATCCGCCTTTTTAGACATTGATTCCCATTTATTTTTCAGTCTGTGAAGGCATGCGTCTATCGTGCCTTTAGTAACTCCCATTACGTCCGCCACCTGTCTGTTTGTCGCGTCAATGCGAGTTACTGAAATTCTTTTGCGCATTTTTTGCAGCCGTTCCCTCGCTCTCTCCAGACGATTTTTCAGTTTGCAGTATACTACAGTATCTTCATGCGCAAACCCGAGTCTTCTTTCATAAACAAGGCATCTGTAGTATTGGCAGTAAGCTCTTTCCTTCATTTTATAAATTTGATTGTCTTTTTCTTCTCTGATTATTCTGATTCTGCTCAAAAGCTGCATTAACTCTTTCGGCTCTATCCCAATCAAAGGCGCCACTCTTTCCGCGAAATCATCCGAAACAGCGCAATAGCATTTTAAAATTAACGCCAGAATGCGTTTTGTGTTTTTTCTTCCTCTTGAATCGACGGATAAACATTTAATTATTTCTTTGGCGTTTTGGTGCGAATAGGCAGGCGCTTCTTCATGCGCGTACATTTCAGAAATTTGCGCGCTCCATGCCGAGTATTCCGTAATGCTGTTTGTAGTTGTCCGCATCTGGAATTCTTTCGCCGAGATATGCATATATTTTTTCATAAACACCTCGAATGACGCGCCCATCTCCTGATAATTATCTATGGATTTGCTTAAGCGCGGATAAAACCATGAAATGAAATCTTCGTACGCGTCTTTTCCCCAATGACTGATGCATGTTTTTTCCTGATTGTTCACGAGAAATGAGTAAATTATGCTTTCAAATGCATCCCGTTTCATGTCTCCTAACAAATAAGAATTATAAAAATAATTTAACGATATTTTCCGCATTTTAACCTCTGATTCCAGATATCGGCTTTACCCGGAAACATATAAGAAATCGGGGTTTATGCGGCGTTAAAATGTGATGTTTATAATAATCTGCTTTTTTTACTTTATAAAATGAATATATTTACGAACGATTCTAACATTTTTTGTTTTACATATTGAATATCACCTTTCATAGTGAGACCGGCGGCGTTCTTGTGTCCGCCTCCTCCGAAAATCTGCGCAATTTTGGCGACATTTACTTTATCAATCGATCTTAAACTCACAGTACAATTGTCGGCTAACTCCTGGCGGATAATGACAACCGCTTCCGCTCCGTGTATCGACATAAGGATTTGATTCAGAGTGTCCGAGTCTCTGCTTTCAAAGCCGTAAGTTGTAAACTCGGAAAGAGTCTCATAACTGATTAAAAGTTTTCCGCCGAAGTGCGCTTCCGTTCTTGCGAGAATATTTCCCATCAATATTCTGGAATTAAGGCTTTTTCCGCCGTTTATGTGACTAAATGTATTTTTAGGACTTGCCCCGCGCCGGATCATCTGCGCCGCTGTTTCAAAAACATCGTCGTTTTTTTCCGTTAGGTGACGAAAAAATCCCGTGTCGGTGCAAAGCCCGAAGAAAAGTAAAATGGCTTCTTCTTCCGTTAAATCCAGACCCAGCGCGATAATCAATCTGTAAATGAGCAGCGTGCAGGACGGCGAATTTGAGTCGACAAAAACAGGCGCATGCGCGGTTGAAGGCGGATGAGTTACCGCGGCATGATGATCGATAATAGCGCATGGAAATATTTTCAGTGAATCATCAATATCGCCCGTTCTTTCCCTTCCTGAGCAGTCAACGATAATTACCTTTGTGTCGGACTTGCCCGCGTCCGGCGGAACCGGGACAAACTGGTTTGCGTATTTTTTTATCTCTGTTTTTTTGAACGGACCAGCGGAGCATACAACCGCTTCCTTGCCCATGCGCAAAAGCACGCTACGAAGCGCAAGCTGACTGCCCACGCAGTCGCCGTCCGGCTCTTTATGACCTGCGACTATGAATTTTGAACCGGAGTTTATAAAGTTTACCAGGTCTCCCGGCACAGCAGTTGTCATGTTTCTGTAAATATCTGCGCCGCGGGAGTCCATTAAAATTTCAATTTAAAAGAATCGCTGTCTTCGAAGAACCTGCTCACATCAGTGCCCATCGGAACGCTTCCCCATGTCCAGTGACTTTTTGCCGGGTGTGTGTAAAGTCTTACATGGCTGAATTCACCGTCAACGAAAAAAACGGACATCGTCGGCCAGTCCGACGCAAGCGGTAATTTCACCAATTGGGCTCTTCCGCCGGCGTCTGTGAACCATTCATTCGGGATACCGATAGTGCCTGTTGTCGACGCGCCGCTTTTGTACATAATGATATAACCTTCATGCGATGGGTAAATTTTCTCTACCGGTATATTGATAACATATAGTTTAGTATCCCTGTCATTATTAACCTGAGCGAATACAGGCGCGGCTAAAGCCAGAATTATTAATATAAATACGATTTTTTTCATTTGTGACCTCCAGTACAATTAATTTTAATCGATCTTAACCGACAAAGCAAGGGTTTTTCTTACCGCTCCGGGAGCGGCGAGCATTTGGGCAAATAGACCTTCGATTTTTTCGCCTAAGCCGATTTCGTACAGGTTTACCGCGAAATACGCCGAATTTGACAAAATCGGCTCCAATTTGCCGTGAAAAGGTCCCGCTTGACCCAAAGTGATACCGCTTAATTGATTTTTTAAGGTTTCCAGATTGGGATCGGGGCTTAGTTCAAAAGGCTGACCCTCATCGTTTATACCGATGAGATAACGAAGCCATCCGGCGATAACAAGCGGGATTAATTTGAGTCCGGCGCAGCCTTTGCCCGATTCCTTGTAGGCTTTTAGGGTTTCACCAAAGCGGATAGGTATTTTTAGCGATGTATCCATAGCTATGCGCTGGGGAGCGTCGGGCATGAAGGGATTGGGAAGGCGAACTTTTATAACCTGATCTATAAAATCCTTAGGTTTGATGATTCCGGGGTCTGTCACCACAGGCAGCCCTTCGATATAGCCGACTCCTTCGATTAGCCTGACCAAATCGGCGTCTTTCATTTCTTCGCTGATTCGGGTGTAGCCCAAAAGGCAGCCGAAAACGGCGAGGCTTGTGTGAAGCGGATTTAAGCAGGTGCAGACCTTCATTTTTTCGACTCTGTCGACAGTTTCCTTGTTTGTGAACATCACGCCCGCTTTGTCCAGTGCCGGTCTTCCGTTGGGGAAGATATCTTCGATAATGAGGTATTGAGTTTCTTCGGCGTTTACAAACGGCGCGACATAAGTATTTTTTGATGTTACTGTTCCCTGCATATCTTCGAGACCGCAGGAGACGAGCATATCGCGCACGCTGTTGTCCGGGCGGGGAGTGATTTTGTCGATCATCGACCACGGGAAGGAAACCTTGCTTTTATCGCGGACATAATTTAAAAAACCTTTATCGCAAACGCCGTTTTCCGCCCAAGCGGCGGCGATTGCGTCCATCGCGGCAAAAAGAATATCGCCGTTATGTGAACAATTATCCATACTGACCATCGCGATTGGAAGCGCGCCTTTTGCATATCGTTCGTGTAAGAGACAGGCGATTCGTCCTAAATAGCTCTTTGGCGAAGACGGTCCAGTTTTTAAATCTTCGGCTAAATCAGGGAAGAAAGACCCGTCTCTGCCTTTCAGACTGTAGCCTTTTTCTGTAATTGTAAAACTCGCCATCTGCAAAGACGCGCAGGTAAAAATATCTTTAAGAGCCGCAAGTTCTGTATCCATCCTCATCGCCGAGGCAATCGACGCAACTACGGATTTTTCCGTGGTTCCGTCGGATTTTAAGGTAACAAGGATCGTTAAATTATCGAACGCTGTGAAACTTTTATCGATTATTTCGCCGTCGTAACCTTCGGCGACCACAATGCCTGTTGTTTCAAGCCCTTGCTCAAGAAGCTGCTGCATCATTGCCGCCGGAAAAGCGCGGAAAATATTTCCCGCTCCGAAGTGCACCCACTTTGGAGATGCCTTTGTAGCGGCAATCATTTTTTCGCGGTCAAATTTGGGCAGGCCAATGGCGGCTTTTTGCCAGAAAGCGGTATCTTTAAGCGAAGCGTTGGTTAGTTTCATGATGGTTCCGCCTACTTAAAAACCTTACTTGCGGCGTTGATGCTTGAAGAACGCATTGTGATTTTTTTGATGGGCATTCTGTCTTTAAGAAGCGCATGAAAAAGTTCGCAAAGGTTTTCGCAGGTGGAAACCTTTTTTGTGACTATTATGCGGTATTCAGGGTATGACCAGGCAAGAGGATTGTCAATTTTTTTGAGAGGAACACAATTAGCAGGATCGTTGTTAATTCCTTCTTTCTTGTATACTGCAAGAACCGCGTCAATAAGGGGGTCTCCTTCCTGAAACAATGTCGCATGATGGAAGTGGTCAACAATTTCCCATGCTTTTTTAAAACCTTCTTTGCAGGCATGCGCGTAACCTGTAACGGGGTCTACTTTGTCTTCCAGTTCAATTTCTAAAAGACCTGAATGCCCGTGAAGATGCTTGGCTTCCCTTGGCCAGTTCATAAACCGGTGGGCGTACTGAAAATCCAATCTAACTATTGATGTATATAAATCGTCCATAATAATCTCCTTTTCATATAGATTTTTGAGAATTGTTCTCAATAGGGAATTATAGCATAGGAAATGGATTTGTATATAAAAATAACCTTATATTTTATAATTGACAAAAAATCAATATGCAGTGTAAAATAATCCATAAAAGCGAAAGCAATCAAAATGGGGTCAAAAATCCTTCCGTTATGCTTTCTTTAAAGGAGTGAATTATGGCACAAAAAGTAAGTACGTTAAACAAAGTTGATAGTAAATCAGTCGGCAAATTTAAGGATAAGAGTATTGCGCTTCATATAGCTACTAAAATGGAATTTAATATTAATATTGCCGGTACTGATTTTAATGATATTGAAGAAGCGATAGTTTATGCATACAGATGCGGTTTATCATCTGCGGGTTCCGACCAGTCAAAAAAAGGCAAAGAAGGCATTGGCGTAGTTGATCAGGATGAACTTTATAAAATATTAAAAGAAGGTCACTCCATCGTACATAAAGCCGATTTTTTAAGAGAAATAGCGAAAGAATGGTTTCCAATAGAACTTCACAGTGAAAAGAAAATTAAAACCGTTCATCTTGAGTTAATTGAACTTGCTAATTTTTTAGAAAAATAAAATACATTAAGTTCCCGTGGTCAAATCTTGACTTTTTTTACCTCAAACCATTAATATAATCTCATTGGGAGGGGGAATGCCGGCGAAGATCCGCAGTATTGCAAATATTTTTTTAAAACCTTTTTATGCATTCAAACGCCGCTTTCCGCTTCTTTCATACATTGTTAACAGAATTTTAACCATGACAATTATGCTTTTCCTTCTTGGGTTGGCAGTGTTTGGTTTGATGGCTCTCGCTCCCGGCGATATTGTTGATCAAATCATGATGCAGCAGCTCTTCAGCGAAAGTCAGGGCAGGGCAGGGCAGAACATGCAGGCGATGAGCGCAGAGCAGCTCTCGCAGCGCCGCGCGGAACTTGGACTTGATCAGCCGTTTTATGTGCAATATTTCCGCTGGCTTAACCGTGTTGTAGTTCATCATGATCTTGGATTAAGTTTGATTTCGCGCGCGCCTGTTTCGTTTTTGATTTCTACAAGGATAATAAACTCTCTTATTTTAAATTTGATTTCGCTTGTTTTTATAACCATTTTTTCATTCGCGTTGGGCGTTTATTTTTCTACCAAAGCTGGAACAAGAGCCGATTATGCCGTAACATTTTTTGCCCTTGTGCTTCACGCATTTCCGGGGCTTTTGCTTCTTATCCTGCTGCAGCTTTTCGCGTCTGTCTCGGGTCTTTTCCCTGTTACGGCATTTCCGCCCTTTCCGTTTTCAGAAGCTCCCGATAAATTTGTTTTCTCTTATATGCATCATATTTTTCTGCCGCTGTTATCCGCTTTTTTGGGTGGAATCGGCGGTTCTCTTCGCATGATTCGCGCAACCATGCTGGATCAGCTTGGACAGCCGTATATTACAAGCCTGCGTTCCCGAGGCATCGCTGAATGGCGAATTTATTTCGCGCATGCGTTCAGGAATACGCTGAACCCGTACATCACAGGAAGCGCGAATTTACTCGCCGGGCTTTTTTCGGGCTCTCTTATACTGGAAATTATTTTTGCGTACCCTGGGATCGGAAGGCTTATGTATGAAGCCGTAACCCAGCAGGACATTAACCTTGTTTTGGCTAATATAATGTTTGTTTCCTTTTTGGTGCTTGTCGGCATGGCGTTAGCCGACATTATACTCGCGCTTGTGGATCCGAGAATCCGGTACGGAAAAGAATAGGGTGGAATGTAAAAACATGAAAAAGTTTTTAAATTATATAAAAACCCGCCCTGTCGCTTTAGTTTCGCTTATTTGTCTTGTTATCCTTTATTTGATGATGATCTTCGCCGAGTTTTTCGCGCCGTATTCACCTAACACTTCGTTTGCGGACAAAAGTTATCATCCGCCGAATGTCCGCTCTTACAAAGGCTTGCTTCAGGCGCAGGAGTTTCGCGTAACAAATTCCGTTTCATGGACTTACGCGCGGGTGAGGGATCATTATTCCTCGTTAAAATTTTTTGCAAAAGGCGAGCCGTACGCGCTTTGGGGTTTTATTCCCGCTGATCGTCATTTTTTTACAACCGGTTACGGCGAATATCCTGTTTTTCTGATGGGCGCGGATAATCTGGGCAGATGTCTTTTTTCGCGCATTGTTTACGGTTCCCGCGTCTCTCTTACTATCGGTTTTGTAGCTACCTTTATATCTCTTATTCTTGCGGGTCTTGCGGGCGGATTCGCCGGATTCTTCGGCGGTATTACAGACTGGTCAATCATGAGAAGCGCGGAATTTTTAATGTTGATTCCGTCATTATACTTAATTTTATTTCTGCGTTCACTGCTTGCGTCCAACATGGATCCTGCGCAAACGTATATGATGATAACGATAATACTTTCGCTTGTCGGCTGGCCGGGTTCGGCGCGCACAATTCGTGGAATGGTTCACGCGATTAAACGCGAAGAGTTTGTTTTAAACGCTAAATTGGAGATGATTCCCTCTGTAACAATTATTTTTAGTCATATAATTCCGCAGATAGCAAGTCTTTTGATAGTGAGCGTAGCGCTCAGCATTCCCGGTTTTATAATGACAGAAACGGTTCTTTCATATCTTGGGCTTGGAATAACAGATCCCGCAGTTAGCTGGGGCTCTCTTATAAAAAGAGATCTTTCAACAATCGCGAATCTCCGCGCGTTCCCGTGGCTGTTAAGCCCTGTGTGGTTTTTGTTAGGTGTAACTCTTGCATTTAACTTTATCGGAGACGCTTTGCGCGATTTTTATGATCCATATCATACAATGCATGGGAGAGGAAGGAAGAAGAAAGGATTAAGAAGAATTTTACCGCGAACCGGAACCTACGGTTCTTTCACGAACCAACACGAACAAGAAAGAGAGAAAGAAAACTCATCTGAATCTAACACCCAGAGTTCTCATGCGGTTAATGAAAATGATTTATTATCTATCACCGATTTGTGTGTCAGCTTCTCCGTTCTTCGCGGCAGAGAGTTAATAAATGTTCAGGCTGTTAGGGGTGTTTCGTTTAATTTAAAGAAAGGAGAGACACTTGGGATAGTTGGGGAAAGCGGTTCAGGGAAAAGCGTTAGCACTCTGGCAGTTCCGGGGCTTTTAGCAAAGAACGCGAGCGTGAGCGGTTCCATTTTATACGAAGGTAAGGAACTGCTTGGACTTGGCATTGAAGCGTTACGCGAATATCGAGGCAAAAAAATTGGGATGATTTTTCAGGAGCCGGGGCGTTCATATGATCCGCTTCAAAACATGGGAAGCGTATTTTTTGAAACTTTCAAAAACTCGCAGCCGGAGATTACAAGAGAAGAATCCGACAAACGCGCCGTTGAACTGCTTGCGGAGACCGGTTTGGATAACGGCGCAGAAAGACTGATTAATTTTCCTCATCAATTTTCAGGCGGACAGCTTCAAAGAATCGGCATCGCTCTTGCTCTCGCGCAAGGCTGTGAACTTTTAATCGCCGATGAGCCGACAACGGCGTTAGACCTTACAATACAAAAACAAATTGTGGAGCTTTTAAAAACCTTGCGCCGCACAAGGAATCTTTCCATTATATTTATCAGCCATGACATAGATTTAGTCGCGGAGATTTCCGATCGCATAATGGTAATGTACGGCGGTTTGGAAATGGAATCGGGAAGCGCCGAAGAAATAACAAATAATCCCCGCCACCCATACACAATCGCGCTTCTTGCCGCCTCTCCCCGTTTTGGAAGCCATTATTCAAAAGAGAGGTTGCTTACAATTCCCGGAAAGGTAAGCGATCCATCAGCGCCGGAAAGCGGCTGTCCGTTTGCGCCGAGATGTGAGAGAGTAAAGGGAGAGTGTGCGCAGGCAGTTCCGCAGTTAAAAAACGAGAAAAATCATGAATTGCGATGTTGCATTTTCAATTAACCCCAATCGTCTTAAGAATATCCTGTTCCTGTTTCGATAACAATGAAACTGTCAAATAAACTAGCATTTAAACTAGCAATGAAACTATCAAATAAACTAGCATTTAAATATATGATAGTTTATAATTGATACATGATTCTTTATGAAACTAATCGAATTGAATACAAGGAAAAACTAACCTCGGATTTAGAACAAGAAGCTGTTGCATTCTTGAATTCCGAGGGAGGAGATATATTTTTAGGGATTCGCAAAGACGGCTCTGTTGCAGGTATCTCTAATCCAGACGACATTCAATTAAAAATTGCTGACCGTTTACAGAATAATATTCGTCCCAGTATTTTAGGGTTATTTGACATTTCTGTAGAAAAACGTAACGGGAAAGAAATAATAATAATTAATTTGGCAAGCGGAACGGAAAAGCCCTATTGCATCAAGCAGAAAGGGTACTCCGAGTCTGGTTGTTTTCTTCGCATAGGCAGTTCGTCAAAACCGATGTCACAGGAAATGATCGATAAGAAACCGCGAGATAATGCGGGTTTTAAAAGATTTACAATATGTGGAACAGCTTGGAAATGGAATTCCAAAAATTGTAAACAAATATGGGCGTGAAGCGATAAGCGTTGATGGTTTCATAATTCAAACAACATTAAAATTTGACACAAAATTTAACGATGATATTAATGATGGCAATTTGGAGCTGGAAAATGAAACTAACTTAAAAACCAGAAATAAAATAATTGCAGAAATAAAGCGGAATCCATCCGGTACAATGAATGAGCTGGCAAATGTAATTGGAATATCTGCTGCAGGGATTAGATGGCAGCTTGAAAATTTAAAAAGTATGGGTATCATTCGGCGCATTGGTTCAAAAAAGAACGGGCATTGGGAAATAATTAAATAAGCATACTAACAATTATATATATTAACCAATTACCCTCACACCCTAATTGCCGCCTCTCCTCGTAAGGAGGAACGGCAGGGAATTAAGATGCTGCGGGTTTTAAACAGAATAAAGCACATGCATAGCCTGATCACCGTGCGCACCTGCAAGTTTTTTATGTACAGGATCGACTATTAAATCCATGGCTTCAAGCGGGAGCGCGCCGAGGAGTACGTCCTTTGCTTCTGGTATTACCAATGCGGGAAGTTCTATATATCGATCCTTCCATTGAATTTTTACCGCTTCTGTAATTGGAGAACTAAAAGGTTCGCCGTCTGTGAAAGAAGACATTGTTTCATCTGTGATTGTAAGTCCCAGTTTTTCGCGGACCTCTTCGTTAATAACTAAAGTCCAGATTCTAGTATCAGGCAATGCTTGTACCACTAAAGTTCGGATTTTATCATCTTCGATATAACCGCGAGTAGCAAGACACCGATCTATTACATTTTCAAGCGTTATATCTTCATAAGAAGTCCCCATTTTTTCTCCTTCTGATATTGTAACAGATATAATATTAAAAAGATACATACAATTGTTTAGTATTTATTTTTCACGGTTTTTAAAATCAGCGTTTTTGTTCTCTTTCGAGCTGGTTTTTTCTGAGCATTTTATTAAGAATGCGGTATAAATCGTTACGGTCATCGGGAGGGAGAGACAGGATATCTTTAAATTTTTTTATGCTTCTGGAATCAATGTTTGATAAGTCAGTTTCCGTATTCAATTCATTTACGCGATTTTTGAAAAGAAAGTAAACCGGAATATTCAAAGCATCTGCCAAGGATTGCAGTCTGTCGGCGGTGGGTATCATTCCTTCTCTTTCATAATGACTGATCATTGTTCTGCTAATACCGCTTAACGCCGCTAAATCACACTGAGAATGTCCCAATTTTTTTCTGAAATAGACGATATTTTCCGAAAAAATACAGGATATGTTCTTTTCTTCCATAGATTAATAATAAATCAATGTATATAAAAGACCAAAATACGGTCATTTTATATTTTGTGTTATTCACTTAAATTCACATATTTTTCATGTAAAACGCCTTCTGTTCTTCAAATTGAACCATTTTAATATTTTTTAATTTAAAATTTTAATAAAAATACAGTTGACACAATGTTCATAATATGGTCATATAAATAATATAATGGCTCTTGACGTGGTCTAGGGCGAATTCATCTTATTAAGGAGTAAAAAATGAATAATTTACGAAAATTTTTAGTGTTATTGTTGGCTGTTGGGCTGATACTTGGCTTTGCCGGATGCGGTGAGGACAAGGGGGATGGTAAAGACCCTGGGGGAGAATTGCCCGGAGGCTATGCCCAATATTATGATGGCAACTACAGGGATAACCGTAATGGAACAACAGAGGTAGTCAACAATACATCATACGATATGCTCTTGTTTGAGGGAGAGATAATTAGTACGAATTATATTGTTGGCGGCGTTAAATCCGGAACAAGAAATAACGTAAATTTTTCAAGTGAAAGCGATTGGCAAGTAGGCGGCTATAAGCTGTTACGAGCTGTAAAACAGCGCGAATTTGAAGCTAATGGAGATAAATCAAGAATAGATCACAGCGCTTTAATAACATACGGTGAAGGTAAAAAATTTACTACAAATATTACTTCTACTACTGACGGTGATTATCAATACACCGTTTATAACAGAAGCAGAGATTATGGATTAGAGCTTCGTAAAAATTCGCCGGAGGGTGCTAAAGTTGCTTATTTAACAAAAGGCGAAGTCAGGAGAGTAATTAATTCACCAGATACTAACGAGTTAACACTTTATCCTGTATGGGTTGCATATAACAGCCAAACTAAATCAATAGTGACATTTACGCCCACCGATACTTTGTCAGCACTTGATGTTCAGCCAAAACGTTCAAATGATGATGTAACTCCATATTATTTCCCGCTTGGAGGACAAACTGTTATTACATTTCCTTCAGTTAATTTGCCGTTTGCTACTATTCAAGTTAGAAACAATGCAACTATGAACGCTAACTTTAGGATAGGCAATACCATTAGGACTCCTGAAAGCGGATATACCGGTATTTCCAGCGGCGCTCGTGAATCCTATGAAATACGATCTTCGGGAGAAGGAGTGCATCTTAATCTTTCAATGGCACAAGGACAGATTGAGGTTCCAGTTAGGTTTCAAAACAGTCCTGACGCCATTAATGTAGTTATTCAGAACGGTTATTTATATACTGTTACACTTAACTTAAAACCTGGAGCAGAGGCGGATAAAGCAGCAAGTTATGAAGCATGGCTTGTGCAGCAGGAATCAATTGATACCAGTAAGCTCTTAGTTTCTCATTAATTTATTTTAATACTCTATACTGCTCATGTCATTATGAGCAGTATATTTTTTAAAGAGGTTTTTGTGGGTTATATTTTTAAATTTTGTATGTTATTTTTTTTATTAGTTATTTCTTGTGAGGATGCTAATAATAATTCAAATATTACAGAATATCCAATAGAAGAAGCAAAAACAGGAAAAGTAACCTTTGTTAATGAATCCACCTATAAATTAAAGGTGCATCTTAATTCATTCAGCGGTCCTGTTGTAGTAGAATTCTTGAATAATGAATTTACCAAAACAGTTGATGTTCGCGTCAGTGATACACATGGATTTGGAACTACTTTTTCTATTGAATATTTATATAGAATTAGCGATGTTTTTGATGCAGATAGCGGAGAAGTTCTAGCAAGCGGATTCGATTTTAATATGCAGCCAAATATAGTAATAGAAGAGAATAAAAAGTATACATTGCAAATACCTAATCCATCAAATCTTGAATTCAGATCATCATTTATTAAACTATATAACGCTCATAACATACCCATTGAGCTCAGAGATTTTGGAAAAATACTCAGGCAGGCAGGAAATAATAATATCCCTATTTCTCCGGGAAAAACAGGTATATATATTTTAAATGATATTCCTGTTGGCGGTGAATATGTTTATAAAGATTATAGAGTAGTTTCAACAATAGAAGAGACTATTATTCCTGATTTTAATGCTAAAAATGGATTTATATATAGCTTTACATTTAATAGCAGCTCAGTTGTTCAAAGTAGTGTGCCAGAATCAATTGTGTTTAAATAAGGAGAAGGAAATGAAGAAGATTTTTTTAGTATTAGTTATTATTTCAATGATTTTTGCAGGTTGTTCACAGAATGGCAGTGATGATGAAAAAAATAGCGGTAATAATGGAAACAATGGATCAAACAATGATGCTACATTGTTAATTAAAAACGAATCAAGTTATGAGGTATCCAATGTTCTTTGGAATAATACTTCGTTTGCAAGCAGCCAAACAAGTAATTCTATTAAACCCGGTAATAGCGTTACAATGAATGTAACATCAGGAAGCGGGTATATTCGTTTTAAACCTGCGACTAATCCAAATCCTATTAATCTTCGTACAACTGAATTAGTAACTATTATAAAAGGTGAAAAAAAAGAATTTGTTATTTTAAACAGTACTCATATGGTAGATGAAAGTAATACCAGTAATAGCGGTACTCTGTCTTCTTTTTCCGGAGTTGGTCAGATAACAGTAAAGCAAGAAGATGCAATAATTAACCAATATGGCTCCTATAATTTTGGAACTGTAAAGACTGGCGGTATTAAAGATATTACTTTTACTATTGAAAATTCGGGAGGTGCGAATTTAACTATTGAAGCAGTTAATGGCAATAGGGTTAATCTTACAGACAATGCTTCAGGATTCTTTACCATAAACAGACAACCGCTTGCTTCTTCTATAAATCCGGGAAACACAACTACCTTTATTATACGCTTTAATCCAACAGTGGTAGATGTTTATGCTGCCGCCGTGAATATTAAAACAGACAGTTATAACTTTAATGAATTTGTTTTTGAGATTGAAGGTATTTGTAGTAATGTTCCTCAAATTGGAGATAGAGGGTCAGGTGAAGGTATTATCTTTTTTGCAGAAAGCGGTCATATTAAAGAATGTAGTTTTGATCTTGGGACACATCGGATAGATAGTACAGCACCTACAGTTGCAAAAAATCATAGAGGAGGTGGCTTTACTGACTGGTATTTACCAGATCAAGGTGAACTTACTTTAATGTATAATAACCTTTATAAAAAAGGTTTAGGCGGTTTTTCACAAAATACTTATGCAAGTTCTACACATGCTTATAGTACATATGGTGGTGGTGCATATTATTATTATTTAAAATTACCAGATGGAACTTTTGGTGAATCAAATTCTTCTACTGTAGGTGTTCGTGCTGTAAGAACTTTTACTTATCCTTAATTTAAAAAGCT